>Ga0210057_1000143_pt1 | contig 135292 bp, 147 predicted proteins | sample CryGeyCG2114_010_2_FD_183968 | JGI IMG/M metagenome (GOLD analysis project Ga0210057, IMG submission 183968) | Groundwater microbial communities from aquifer - Crystal Geyser CG10_big_fil_rev_8/21/14_0.10 (SPAdes) (version 2) | ecosystem: Environmental > Aquatic > Deep subsurface > Groundwater...
GTACTTCTTCTGGATGGAAACCTACGGGTACAATCACATCTTACACTAACGAAGAATTCTGTAAAATAATAAATTCATGTAGCACCAATGCAGAGAATGACTGTGGTAAAGAAATTGATTGCAGTCAGTATAGCCACTGTGTTCCCAGTTGTACTGATGAATGTAGTACCTCTGGGGCTACAAGATGTAATGGCAAGGATGTAGAAGTATGTAGAAGTAACTTTGATTCTGATTCTTGTTTGGAATGGGGTCCTTCTCAGACTTGTAGTTCTGGATTTGCCTGTGATGATAGGTCTGGAACTGCTACTTGTAAATCAATATCTACCTATGTAAAACATGAGACTTACAGATGTGATCAAGGGAATATTTATTGGTTTGATTCTACAGGGAGAAGAAATGATATAAAAGAAAGCTGTGATAGTGTGGATAGTTATTCATGTATTGGCGGAATTTTAAGTGACCATAAATATTCTACCTGCAGTACAGGGGATACTTCGTGTAGTGTAAAAACAGAAAGAACCACTTGTGTACCTCCTTCATACTTATTGTGTAATAAAGATACTGGACAGTGCAAGCCTTTCTCTGGTTCTTCATGTAAGAATGTAAATGATGACTGTAATTCTGGAGATAGTTTATGCAATAGTAATACTTGGTGCAGTTTTAAGGAAGGGTCTGGAAGAGTATGTGCAGATGGCTGGAGAAATACTGGACGTATATGTGAACAGGCTTCAAGATGTGGAGAATTAAAATGTTCTCAGTTTGCAAGACTTGGTAACAAGGCGGGATTTTTATTAAATCTTGGTGGATGTTTAGACAATGGAAAAGTATGTTGTCAGGTAAAATACGGAGATGAAGTAACAACTGATTGGTGTGATGTTACTCCAATTTAAATTAACCAAGAATATTTTCAATATTTTCTAAAGGTTTGTATCTGTGCTGAATATTGATTAGTTTATCATCTGACTGTGTTAATTTTGGATCTCCCATTGTAGCTAGAACGGAGTAGGCTGTCCATTCATCTCCTTCTCTTACTCCGTATTCCCCCGATACTTCCCCAACCCCTACTAAAGAAGAAAAGGTTTCTTCTAAAATTTCTGGTTTATATGTTTCATTCCAGTGTCCATTAGGTAAATAAATTATGGAGTGATTTGCAATCCCATCTCTGTTAGTATCAACAACACCTATTCCAAAAGAGGGACTGTCTCTCGGAACTATTGCATAAACCCCTTCCTGTCCGAAAGGTATTGTTTCAATGCTATTTGGGTCTTCAAGATAAATTGGGAAGTGATATTCTGGGCGTAAGTGTGGATAAATATCATTTTCAATTACTGATTTAACATAAAGCTGGTCTTCTATTGTTGATTTTCCACCTTCTGAGTATGTTGCAGAGTCTCCGTGACTTGAAATCCAGAATCTAGCATTTGGGTTTTTCAGACCTGTTTTTAATCCCCAATACCAAAATCCATTTGGGACCTTGTCAAAACAAGCTTTTTGACAAAATTGCTTGAATAATTCTGGGGCAACTCCTTCCTGTGTTGGATAGGAAACAGAAAATAAATTCAAACTTGCATAATCTCCTTCTGGTAACTCTACTGTTCTTTTGAAACCATTTTCTTGTTTTGCAGTTATCAAAAAATCCTGACTTTTTGGCAATCTTGTACTAAATAATCCGTTCTGACCAGCGTAAAATGTTTGTCCATTTATTGTCATTTCTGCTGGAATTCCTATTTCAGAATCATTGTCAAAGTGAACTCCTTTTACTAAATTAGTGTTGTAAGTTCCATTCATAATTTTTAGAAAATCAAGAACGTCAAAGATGTTTACAACTCCATTTCCATCCACGTCTGATGCTGGAGAAGGAATTGGATTTCTTAGGTCTTTTAAAATTCTAAGTAAATCAAATATATTTATAGAACCATTCCCGTCTGCATCTCCTTGTATTGTTGTTGAAGCCAACATTGAACCACTATTATTTGCTTTGGGTCCTTCATTAGAAGAGTAATTTGTAGATACTGCCTGAGCATCTGAAAGCATAGTTTCTAATAAGAATGAAGAAGGTTCTTTTCCTTCATTTGCTAAATCTTCAACTACAGGAGTATATTGATTTAAGAAATCATTAATATTTCCTTTAGGCACTATAATATTTGCAGGATTATATCTATCACAACCTATTGCAGCACCTGCTAATGCCAATGCGCTTGTTCTTAGAAAATTCCTTCTGTTTAGCTCTTTTTTCATGGTAAATAGGGTGTTTTTTAAGTTTATAAAGATTATGGTTTGTTACTACTACAAGTGAGTTAATAAAAAGAAAGGTTTAAATATTAATGTATTGTTAAAGATGATACACTCGGAGGTCAAAATATGTCAAAAATATTCCTAGATGTTTCGAATGGAATACTTGAAGTATCTTCATATGATGGTTCTTCTGCAAAAGAAGATAATTATTGTATGGTAAAATCTGCGGAATCCCTTCCAGATGACCAAAACTGGAACTTTCTTAGAGAAGGAAATAATCATTCATATGTTAGGGGGAACGTGTCTTACAAGGGGCGATGTAGCAATAATTTGATAATTTCTCCCTACAAAAATAACATATTTGTAGATGTAAGAAATGCATTTATTTTTGTTGATGAGTTTAATATAGAGATTTTTCCTGTTTCAAATATTCCAAGAGTTATTAATATAGGCAAAAAATTGCTATCTAATCAGATTAAGTATATTATTCCGAAATCTGTTTTTGAGAGAGAAAACCTATCAGAGAAAGATACAAAAGAGTTAAAGATAGAAATAAGACAAAGATTTGGTATAAAAGTTAAAGAAATTTCTATGATAAGTTGTGGTAGGACCAAAAATGGGATATATTATGCAAAGGGAGAGGATGAAGAAGAATATGTTCTAAAGTTTAGGGGGAGAGATAAAAAAAAAGCAGAACTACTATCTAAGATAGCAGAAGCAATTCCAATTTATTTTCCGAAACATTTTCATAGAATAGACAATTTGGATTTTACTTTTAAAATAGGAGAAGAACTATATGGGTTAGAAGAGTTTGTCAACAACATTTCTCCAAAAATAAGAAATTTAGAATATTTTTATTTGCTTGGAAAGCATGCGGGTTTATTACATAATTATTTTTCTAAATTTATAGAAAAAAATGAAGGAGCAGAAGATATTCTATTTTCAATGGAAAGAAATAACAGTGAAAGCAGTATTATATCCTTTTATTTAGATTTATTAAAGAGTAATAAAAGTCATGGATTTTTATTATCTGAGCTTGAAGAAATAATTAATAAGAATTTGGTTGGCAGTATGAGCAGTCTTACAAGAAGTCTTATTCATAGAGATTTAAATCATTCAAATTTAATATGGCATGAAATAAATCCAAAAATTATCGATTGTGAAACAATAGAAAACTCAACCAAAATAAACGAATTTGAGTCCCCGCTGCTATTCGGGGGGAATATGAAAAATCCAGAATATATAAGGAATAGTTTAAGGGTAATGACAAATGTATATAGTAAATTTAGTAAAATCCCACTTTCCAAGAAAGAATTAGGTATTTTACCCTTATTATTAAAATATGCTCTTTTAAGGAATTTTGTTATAAAGACGATTAGAAGGGGCGTTAAAGATGACAATCTTTTGAATGAAATAAAAAATAATTTAGAGAATCTAGAGGGGGATTTATGACAACAATCAGTAAAATTCCTTTTCAAATTGACTTTCCTATGAATATTTTAAAAAACAAAAAAGTTAATTTTAAGTATAAAAAGAAGAGGGAGGAACTTTTCAAAAGGAGTATTTATTACTATAAATATGGAAAAGTAAAAAATCTCTTATTAGAGAAAAGAAATAAAATATTCTTTGATTTGGCAGAAGAAGTAGTAAAATTCTTGAAAAAAGAATACCCCCATTTAGATATATTGACAGTTTCCATTTTTGGCTCTTCTCTATATTCAAAAAAGTCTGAGGACTTTGACTTTTTGATTATCACAGTGGGGGATATCTTTTCTTATAAAAAAACAAAATTAAAATTAAATAAAAATGGAAAAGAGAGTCTATACTCAGTAGGTATCTCCATAAAAGGAATTGATAATTTTTCAAAAGGCATTTTTGATATAAAATCAGATATTTCCCTAAATTCTCAAAGCCAGGTAATCTATAGAACGACGGTTTCTCTATTCAGAAGACATATACCCGTCATTGGATTTGATTTTATAAAAAATAATAACCTTTTTTTAAAAAATGTTTATTCCCAAGTCTCTGATTTACTAAATAACGCTTATGAATTATATTATCTAAAAAATCATGATTCAAAATTAGATGATAAGAAGAGATCTAGAAAGATTTTATACAGAATTTATGAAGCAATTTCTTTTATGGATATTTTAGAAAAAGACTCAGATGTAAAAAATCTTAGAAAAGAAATCTCTAAAAAAATAATGAAAGATACGAATATTATTGATAGTAAAATGGTTTTTGATAAGATGATTTTGCTCTATAATAAAAAAACCAAAGATTTGTATAAATTTTCAAGAGATAAAAAAGAAGTCTTAAAGGTTCTTACAAACCACAGATTAAAGAAAAATATAAAAGAAAGATTGGAAAACTATTGGAGATATATTGGATTGCCCTATCAGTGGATACCCCCAATCTTAGAAATTTTATCAAAATATCACTATGATGAAGATTTGGCTATAGAAGAGGTAAGAAAAAAATTTTCTTCTATTACAGATGACAATAGTCTGGATTATTCAAAAAAACTAAAGAATTGGAGAAACGTAAAAATTAGGAATTTAGCAAAGAGAATAGAAAAGGATATTTCTGGAGAAATAATTGCAGATATCGGAGGTAGAACCGATGATTTTTCTGAACAAATACTTATTTTAAAAAAATCTGTTAAAAAAGCCTATGTTACTGATTTATGTTCCTTTACTGCAAGATCAAAAAATCCAAAAATTAGTTTTGTTGTTCAATCTTCTCCAACAAAATTGCCCTTTCCTGAAAAAAGTATTAATACTGTTATTTTGTCTATGGTTTTACATCACTTAAAGAATAGAGATCAAGAAGATATGATAAAAAATTTAGTTCTTTCTATAAAAGACCAAGGAAAGATTATCTTAATTGAAGATACCTATCCAAAAAAAGTATGTTCTGATATATACGATAGAACTACAAAAGATTTTTTAGAATTTAATGACTATAGCAAAAAAAGGATACTATACTTTTATGATTGGTTTGGAAATAGACTTATGAGAAATCGGGATAATATTCACATATTCTATAATTACAGATCTATGGAAGAATGGAGAGAAGTATTCGAAAAATTTGATATGAAAGAAATAAAATCAGAATTTGTTAAGATAAATAAATATCATCCAGATATTTTTCCTCCCAAAGCTATATTAATATTCCAAAAGAAGTAATAAAACTAATAACTGGACTCATTATATCTCAATCTTGTAGGTATATGATGATTATCATTCCAAGTTTTTAATCTCCAATTTTTGAATTTTTCAGTCCAGTATATGGAATTAATTCCTGCTTCTCTTTGTCTAAATTGTACTATTTTCTTAAGATTCAAGCCAAGAAGGTAAGATAAGATTATCCTATTTGTAATTCCGTGTGAGATTATTAAAATAGATTTATTCTCATTTGGATTTTTTGTTATTCTTCTAAGGAGAGAGATTAGCTCTTTATAATGATGCTTCTCTTTACTATTCCACTTATTTTTGTTTTTTAGTACCATTTCTGATTCAAATTCATTAAGTGATTTCTCTATTTTTGGTTTTATCTTAATTGCTTTAGAAACAATCTCAGCAGTTTGTTTTGCCCTGTTCATATCACTACAATAAAACTCACTAAATTTTTCTCTTTTTAATCTATTAGCTAGACATTTTGCCTGTTTAGACCCTCTTTTTGTAAGATACGGATCTTCTCCTGTTTCTTCTTTTTCAGCATGTCTAATAAAGATTATTTCCATTATTTTAATAAGATTATGGCATTAATAAGTTTTTCCCTGGCTATATTGTTTTTTTGGAGATTGAGAACAAAAACAAGGCGCTAAATGAATGTAGAAGGGTGTGCAAAAAAGAAGGATTGTACAAACTTATTGCATATAACGTAGATAGATTGGTAAAGATGAGTTCTTTACTAATCAAAGGGTTTCAGCAGAGCCGGCCACATAGAAAGAAATATAAGCAAAACTGCTTTTTGATTATTAATGGGGCTTGATGAGATTTTAAAGAGAATAAAAGATGTGAGAATTCAGGGAGCAAGAAATATTGCCATTGCTGGATTGAAAGCCTACAAACTTAAACCTACAAAATCCACTATTAAAAAATTACTTTCTTTAAGGGAAACAGAGCCTGCTTTGGAAAATGCCCTGAAGTTTGCTGAGAAAAACTCCATTAAAGAATCATTGGAACATTTTAAATTTTCAAAAGAAGAAATAAAAAGAATAGGTTGGAATGTTGTTAAAAAAAGAGTTTTTACACACTGCCATTCTTCTCATGTTGTTGATGTTTTAATTGAAGCAAAAAAAAGAGGGAAAAAATTTGAAGTTTATAATACTGAGACAAGACCGTTATATCAAGGAAGAAAAACTGCAAGAGACTTAGCAAAGGCAGGAATAAAAGTTACTATGATTGCAGATCTAGAAGCTGGTGATGTATTGACTGACAGAGGAGAAATAAATAAAGTTGATGTTATGCTAATAGGAGCAGATGCTGTTCTTAGGAATGGAGATGTGATAAATAAAGTTGGTAGCGGTATGCTTGCTGAATTGGCATATAGACATAATATTCCTGTTTATGTTGTGACTGGTTCATGGAAGTTTTCTCATAAAAATGTAGACATTGAAGAAAGAAGTTTCAAAGAGTTGTGGAAAAATGCCCCCAAACATGTTAAAATAAAAAACCCAGCCTTTGAGGTTATTAAAGCAAAATATATCAAAGGAATAGTCTCTGAATTAGGAATTTTAAGTGTTAAAGATTTTTTAAAAAAAGTAAAAAAAACTTATCCTTGGATTTCTAAAACAAAAGATATTTAAACTAGTTTCAATTTTTAATTAAAATGAGGAAAGAGGTGATATTTTTTTCTATACTGGTAGTCATATTAATTAGTGGGGCTAGTTGTGAATCTGTTGATACTTCCAAGGTTGATCAATTAGAACAAGAGGTTACACAAATTAAAGAGGACATTAGTAGTTTAAAGGCAGATGTTGCTTCCTTGAAAGGTACTGTAGTTAAAGAAGAAACTCCTGCCGATGTTGAATTGGTTACAACTGGGAACTTTGATTTAAGCGCTTGGACTGCTGATGACATACTAAATAAATTTAAGGAAAGTGATGTTTTATTTTCAGGTGCTGGGTGGTATAATTATGATTATAGTGGAAAGAATTATTATGATCAAACCGGTCAAAGTTTCTATGGAGAGGATGAATTTTACGAGCTTGCATATAAAACAAGATCCAGAGAAGCAAATGTAAGTCACTTGAGAGTTTTTAAAATGGGTTTGAATATTGATCCTAAGGAAGAATATAAAACTTACAAAGCTAAAGTAAACGCAAAGAGTTCAACTGATTCTGCAATGCAATGCACGACTACTACTGAATGTGCAGGTGTTGAAGTTACTCAGTGCACTAAAAACAAAAATAAATTATTTATTTGGTATGCAGACAGTTATTTGTTCACTGCTAGAGATAACGGTGAAGCTTTAGAGGTTTTCCAAAAATTCTATTGTTAAAATGGCAAAAATCGAATGGTATCACGAGTTCATTAACAAAAAGTATAATCCGAGAAAAACTGATTTGAAGGTTCTTTTTTATTTTGAACCCGATAGAGGGATTTCTAAATCTGATGCTATTGGTAGAATTGCTTCTGAATCTAGCAGTGGAACATGGACTACGTTAGCACACAAACCAAAGTTATTGCCAAAAGTAAAAGCTTATGCCTATGAAACAGATGGCAATTTTGTTAAGGTTGCTTACCCGAGAATTATTTTGGAAAACTCAAGCGTTCCGGGAATGATGAGTGGTATTGGCGGAAATATTTTTGGAATGAAGGCTGTTAAGAATTTAAGATTAATGGATGCCGAATTATCAGATGATTATGTTAAAACTTTCAAAGGTCCTGTTTATGGAAAAAGTTTGATAAGAAAGATATTCAAAAGAAAACAGGGTCCTGTTACTTCTGTTGTTCCAAAACCCAAATTAGGTTATACTGCTAAAGAGCATGCAGAGTATGTTGCAAAGCAAGTTTGGATGGGGGGAATGGATTGCGTTAAAGATGATGAGAACTTAACTAACCAGAAATTTAATAGATTTGATGAGAGAGTTAAGAGGATGGCTAGAGTTAGAGACCAAGTTATGAAAGAAACAGGGGAAGTTAAAGATGCTTTTCTTAATGTCACTGCCCCTGATTTTAAGGAGTTATCTAGAAGAGTTAAGATAGTTCACGATTATGGTTTTAATTATTTCATGTTGGATTTGGTTGTTTCTGGATTTACTGCAATGGGCACAGCTTCTGAATTAGCGCATGATTATAAAATGGCTATACACGGACACAGAGCAATGCACTCAATGTTCACAAAAAATCCCAAGCACGGAATGAGTATGTTATTCTTATCTAAATTAGCAAGATTAATTGGAATTGATCAGATACATACGGGAACTTTGATTGGTAAACTTGGAGGAGATAAAGCAGAAATATTAGCAATGAAAGATATGTTGCTGAATAAAAAAGTTAGTGAGATTAGAAATCTAAGAATGAAACAGAATTGGGGGAACATAAAAGAAACCTTACCTTGCTCTTCGGGAGGTTTGCACCCTGGTTTGTTGCCTGCTGTTATGGATTTGTATGGAACTACTGATTTAGTTTTACAAATTGGTGGTGGAACTTTGGGACATCCAGATGGTGTTGAGGCTGGTGCAAGAGCTGTAATGCAAGCTATTGAAGCACACAGAAAAGGAATTGATTTGAAAAATTATTCTAAGGATAATAGTGAATTAGCAAGAGCTTTAGAGAAGTGGGGGTTTTTGAGACCTAAATAGATGTTTATTGTCACTGACGGTGACAAGACTAACTTTTTAAAGTACCTTTTTCTGGTCTTTTGTATGTTAGAAGGTATCTTAAGAAATGTTGGGAGAATTCCATTTGCTAAGGAATTAACTTTAGCTACTAGCATACTTGGTCTTAGTTCTTTAGGTTGTAGTAAAGATAGTAATCCAATGGCACCAACAACTTCCAATAGACCTCCTGAAACTGAGGTAATTAGTTATGAAACCAACACTTTTGGAGCAGCCATGCAAAGTGTTAAAATAACTGTTAATGGTTATGATCCGGATGGTGTTGTAGATCATTTTTCTACTAAGATAGGTGATGGTGAGTGGGGAAGAAGCTTTAATAATTACGGTAAACAAGAAGTTAAAAATGGATTGGTACAGACTAATCTTCCGGATAGAAATAATCATACAATCTGGGTGGCTGCTGTAGATGACGATGGTGATAGAGATGCTACTCCTGAACGTATTGATTATGTTTTTAATTCAAATTCCTCTAATACAAATACAACTATTCCTCTTCCTGAACAAAAATATACGTTGGGATCTTCAGGTAAAGTTACGATTAGTTCTACAGACGGAAATGATTATTCTTTTACTTTAATAGATAATGAAAACAAACAACCAGTTTCTGGATTGACACTTTATTATGAAGAAGGCATTGGTGGCAAAATAATAATGGTTGAAGATCCTCAAAAAAGATATTATTCCTCTTTGGATGTTATAGTAGAAAATTCTTTGCTCTCTTCCACACTACTAGCAGAGAGTTCTAGTTTTGTTTGGGAGTTTGAAAAGAAAGTTACAAGTGAATTTATAGAGGGGGTAAAAACTGTTAAATTTATAGATGTAGAGGTGAATATGCCCGAATCTAAACAAAACAATCTCGAGATAATAGCGATGGGGGTTAGGGCTGATGCATTGCTTGGTATATATGAGAATTATGATTATTTGATTAAAAATAAATCAGTTTTGAATTTTGTGTTTGACAATACAGGGTATAGTTGGGCTTCAAAATTAGGGGATTTCAGACAGGACTTTATAGAAAATACAGATAATATGGTTTACATTATGAGAGAATTACGCCAGAAAGTTGATCCTGATACTCCAATGTATGATTATGTTTTTGATGTTTATATCCATAAAACCATGGGTGTTTTAGTTCATAAAGCTAGGAAGGTTCCTGTTGATTTAATGAAAACAAGTTACTTAATGAATCCTGTTTGGGGGGAAGATGCTAAGATAGATAACATGGGTGGTTCTGAATCAAGTGCACCAGATCGTAGAGATAATAATTATGGAGCAGATAGTCTATTACAATCTGGACATTTAAGAACTACCGTAACATATGATTCTTATTTTTTGATGAAATTTTATTTAGCTAATTATCTTTTTGGGAGAAGAATTGCTAAAGCCGAATTATCACTATCTCTTTCAGATTTTAATGGATGGGTTGATTATAACAAAGATAAATTCCAATTGAATATTCATAACATCACTTCCAAATGGGATGAAAATACTGTGACTTGGAATAATGCTCCAATCTATAATGAAAACTTTTACTGTTCTTCAGAAGTTTATAATATTTCTGACTTTTCTAATGGTGGAGAAGTTAAAATAGATATTTCTGATTTGGTTAAAAAATGGCAAAGTGATGGAAATTATGGGATATTAATAGATTTGAAAGGTATTCCCGGGAATTCACATGGGACTAATAATGTATTATGCGATTTTCACGGTCGTGAACATCAAGATTATAAATTTTGGTCAAGGATAGAATTATCTTCTTATTAAGTTTCTCCTAAGGTACATAACTAGAGACCAAGTTCTTTGTTTTCTTGCAATTGGACTAACATATAAATCAATCCAATCTAAAATGTAGTGGAAAAGCATCCCTATAAAAACATAGAAAATTGTTTTGTTATAGAAACCTAACACTCCTAATAGGATAATCAATTCTACTAAATGGAAGATATGGAACTTGTATTTGTAATGTGCGAATTCTTGGTTTTTATGTTTTTTATATTCCTTGAACAAATTCCATTTTTTTCTTGCAATTATATCCCATATATAATGATCTACATCAATAAAAATTGAGAATATCCAAACTATAATCGTGTTGAATCCAATAAATGGATATAGTATTAAGCAAAGTATTGTTGAGTATAATATGTGTCTTGAAGGAAGCATAAAAATAGAAAAAAGAGATTGGTTATAAAATTATCTTTTTCTTTTCTTTTTAAGAAGAGATAACTCTTTTCTTTCTTCTTTTTCAACCTTGCTTAATAGTCTTGCTATTTTACTATCCATTGTAATAATTCTTTTTTCTAATGAGAATATTTTTCTTAAACCGTAAATCATTGCTGCTATTGCACCAATAAGAGCGTAAAGAACTAAGTAAACTGTTGTTAACATACTGCTCAATCCAATTTCTAAAGCCATTTTATCACCTCTTAACTATATGATTTAATATTTATGTTATATAAAAAGGTTTTTATTTAATTAATTTTTCAAGTATTGCTGCGAATGCCGGGCGTGTTATGAACACCCCAATTGAAATTCCTATGATTGTTGTAACTGCAAATCCTCTTAGCAAACCAGCTCCAGCCCAAAGAAGAGGAATCATTGCTGCGGTTGTTGTAAAGAATGCAACCATGATTATAAAGAATGCTCTTTTTATTTTTTCTTTCCAAGAGAAGAATTTTTCTGCTGTCCCTTTTAATATTTCATCTGCAATAACAATTTGGTCATCTACCCCTGTTCCCACGGAAGCTACAATTCCTGCTACTGCTGCTAGGTCTAATCTCCATCTAATTGCTGCTGCAACTCCCAATATTAAGAATATTTCCGAGAATAATGTTATTGCCATTGCAAAGATTATTTTTGGATTTCTGTATCTAATGAAGATGACAATAAGCACTGCAAGCACTGCAATAAGCCCCACTTTCAATGCATTAGTAATAAATTCTGAACCTGCAGTTGGAGAAACTGTATCAACTTTTACAATGTCTAATTTGAAAGGCAAGGAACCAGAGATTAATACTGTCTGCAGCTTATCCATGTTATCCAAAGCATCATCATATGCTAGCTGTCTTGTGCTTCCTATTCCTGGACCGGATATTAAAATGTCTGTTGTAGGCTGACCTTTCAGATCTTCTGCAATGTTTAATGAATCTACCAATGTTCCATCTAAATAAAAGTCAATTTGCTTCTCAAGATATCTTTGTCCTGTTTCTGATGTGATTATGGGGACTTTGCTTGTTATTCCTGCGTGTCTTTGTGCTGCATCGGGTGAAAGTTTGATTGAGAATTGGAATTGACATTGGAATCCGCCCTCAACTTCACTGCATGACCTTATTCCTGAGCAAGTTCCGTCGTCTCTGCAGACAGAAGGAATATTTTTCTTTCCACCTTCAAATACTAACTCGTCTCCAATCTTTGCTTCAAATTTACCTTGTTTAATCAGGAAATCTTCAATATCTGAGCGTGTTGCTCCTGCAATCTCAACTAAAATGTATTTGTTGCCTGATAGATCATTTGCAGCTCTCAATTTCACATCTGCTAAACCATAGATATTAATTTTATTATCCATGACTGCAATTATATCTTGGATTTCTTTGTCTGTTATTGGTTCATCTGATACTGGCTGTAGGAGTATTCTCGTTCCTCCACCTAAATCTAATCCTTTTTGGATATTTGTTCTTGATGGTTTTTCCACTTCAATGTCTGGTTTTTCAGACACCAAAAATGCAATTGTTTTTTTACTTGTTTTTATTTCTAATTTTTTTGCTGGGAGAATATCATATCTAATCTTTTCAAAATCCTGTAAGGTTTCTAATTGGTTTCCGTTTATGCTCTTTAATCTCTCTCCAGCTTTCAAATCTGGAATATCACTCTTTGTGATAACTAAGTTTTCATTCACTTCGAATTTTAAATTTCCCAAGGCTTGATAGTTTATTGTTGAGTTTCCTGTTGTTAAGGTAATTGTTGTGGGGCTTACCTTTGTTTCTTTTTCTAAAGTGCTTTCAAAATCATTAACAGTTTCTATAGGAATTTTATTTATTTCTAAAACTTTTTCACCTACTTGCAACCCTTGTTGTTGTCCTATCTCTCCAGGATTTTTTATAATAACTCCTGAAACATCTGCTCTAGGTCCAATTGCTATTAATGCCAGAAGTAATGCAATCAATAATATCCATATCCTTAGTCCAAGTTTTATTTTCATTTTTTTCTTTCAATATACCATAATAAAATTCCAAGATTCATTAAGTATGTGGCAACAATATCAAAAATTAAAGCTACTCCAATTATTAGGAACATTTGTTTGAATACCAGTGAATTTGTGAATATGTATCCTGCTGTTACGGCCACTATTGTTGTGATGGTCATTGTTAGACCAGTTTTTACTGATTCAATAGCACGATCCATTAATTCCCCTTCTTTTCTCTTCAATAGCTTTGTTGTAAGTAAAATGTCTGTGTCTATAGAATAACCTATGACTAATAAGAGTGCCGCAATTCCTGCTGTTGATACTCTAATGTTAAGGAAATCAATAACAGCCAAAGCTGCAAGAATATCAAATAATGCTGCAAAGATTACAGCTATAGAAGGGATAATAGTTCTGAATGTTATAAAAACTACAATTCCCATTAAGATGAAAGCCACTAAAATGGCTATAATCATTTCTTTATAGAAAGATTCTCCTAAGCTAGATCCCGTTTCCTCTACAGAATAATTCTCAGTTGTTAGTTTTATGTTAAGATATTTTTCCAAAGAAGCTTTTAATTCTTCATTTATTTCTGTATTTGATACTTCTACTGCAATTCCCTTGTTTTCATTTGTAGTATAATCCTTTAACGGTCTGATAAACACCTGTTCATTTAATTCTTCTGACAAAACAGATTCAATTTCTTTTGTATTTATCTCCTGAGGGGTGTAAACTGTTGCAGAAATTCCTCCGGATAGAGAAACATCTTTGTTGATTAGTTCTCCAGTGCTTGAATATTTTACACCAGCAATAACTAAGAAAATTACGAATAATACAAGCGGAATAACTAATAATTTTTTATAATTCTTATAATAAAATGTTCCCAAAGACATGATTTTTAAAGGAAAGATTGTATTTATAAACGTAATGTTTTAAGTTTGAGGTGTTTTTTGAGAGATAGATTCACTATATTTGTTGGTAAAGTGCTTTGCAAATGCTTCTTGGTAAGTGCATACTGCGTCTATAGCTTTTTGATACTCAGGCAAATTTTTTGCATTTAAATCTGTAAACGTGTTATCAAAAAAAGAGGTAAGATTCTCTATAGATGTTCTATCTTCTCCAAGTCTTTTTTTTATTACTCCAACTAGAACATCTAACTTGTTTTTTTCTTCTTCATTCATAGAAATATAACTACTGAAAAGTTTATAAATTTAACTAGATAAACTCTAAATCCCATTTTTAAGGTAATGTTTATATAGTGCTTATATTTTAATAAAAACATGGGAAAAAAGAGGGGACAAGCAACTATTTTTATTATCCTGGGATTGGTTATAGTAATTTTTGTTGGAGTTCTGTTTTATTTAAAAGAAGATACGATTAGAGATAGAATTGGGCAATTGAGTTTTAGGGGAACTGTTGTGCCTGAGAGAGTACAGACTGTTGTTTTTTATGTTGATGGCTGTCTGGAGAATTTAGCAAAAGAAGGTATTGATATTATGGGCAGGAAAGGAGGTTATATAGAATTGCCTAACAACATTGAGTTTAATTCTAATAGATATCTGGAAGTTGGCGAATTTACCAAGAACCCTTACTGGTTGAGTAGATATGGTGTTTCAATTCCTGAAAAACAAAATATGGAAACCCAATTAAAACAATATATTGAATCTAACTTTGATGAAAAGTGTGATTTTAATCAATTTTCTGATATTGGATATAAGTTTGATGTTGAGGACTTAGACGTTGGTGTTGTTATTAATCAAAAGAATGTAGTTGTTACTGTAAATTCATTATTTGATACTAAAATAGGAGAAGAAATTTTTTCTCTTAACGATTATTTAAGTGGTACAGTAGATGCAAAATTAGGACAAAGTATTGACTTTGGAAAGAAAATTGTTGAAGAAGAATTGAAAGATGGTGCTTTAGAGTTTAATACTATTAATTTAATCGCTGCTTATTCTCACGATGAAAGTTCTGGTTTACCCCCTATGTCTGGTTTGGATTTTGATTGCACAAAAAAAGTGTGGATTGAACCTACTGTTGAAGATAGACTAAAGGAAATGTTAACTGAGAATCTTATTTATTTGAATATTCCTAATGCTGGAAGTGCTTATACTCGGGGAAAAGAAGAATTTTATGGTAACATGGAATGGGACATACTTAAAAATTTAGAAGACTTTGATATTAATTTTTATTATTATCCCGAGTGGGGGATGGATTTGGATGTCTATCCTAAAAACAGAGGGTTAATTGAATCAAGTAATTTAGGGTTGACTACTTGGTTAATGACTTTCTGTATGAATATGTATAATTTTAGGTATGACATTAGGTATCCTGTTCTGGTCGAGATTGTGGATACTGAGAATGACTATGTATTCCAATTCCCAATTGAAGTGGATGTGGTTGATAACTATAAGAGAGAGAGACTATTCAGTATAGAACAAGATACACAGAGCACATCTTTATTCTGCGATACAAATCAAAGAAATAGCGGGGTTATCGATGTTAGTGTCTTTGATGGCTTTAAAGGAGAGCCATTGGAAGGAACAGATGTATTCTATGAATGTGGGGTTGATAGTTGCAGCATTGGAAAAACAAATGTCCAAGGAAGATTGTTGGAAAATTTCCCAACGTGTTATAATGGTATTGTTAACTTGTATAAAGAGGGTTATGCTACAGAAAGAAAGTTATTAACTACAGAGGATAACAGGGGAGACAATCTGAATTTGGTTTTGGAACCTGTAAGGATAAAAAGTGTGAGGGGAGAAGTCATGGTTGATGGTTTGAGAAGGGCATTAAATGATGATGAATCTCTGTTGGTTGAGTTCAATAGGCTTAATTTGGAATTAAATGATTATGACTATAGTTACGCTTCACAGATAGATAAAGATGGAGGAGAAATTGAAATTGTTCCTGGGATATATGATGTTTCATTGATATTGTTTACTAATAAAAAGATTAACTTGCCTGCTGAGAAGTTTAGTTATACCACAAGATGGCCATTTAAGAAAACAGTGGAAATACCTGAACAATCTTTTGATGGATTGATGCTTGGAAAAAGTAGTTTTGAATGGAACGTTGATAAAGATGACCTTGATGGTTTTAATCAGATAGCGTTTATTATAAAAGGGAATGATATTCCACGAAAATATTCTGAGCTGGAGGAGTTGTATAAAGAAGAGGAGGAATTTGTAGTTCCCGAATATGAATCGTAAAATTTTTGTTTGGATTCTTGTAATACTTTTGCTAGTTAATTTTGTTGAATCTGTTGATTTAGATAAAGCTCCTTGGGAGACCATAAAGAGCACTATTGATTCCGATGGGGATGGGATATGTAATTGGGAAGAGGGCAGTACAAAATATGATGGTTATGGAGATGCAACCAGATTTAGATGTAGAATAACCAAATATGGAGATTTGTGCCCTAATACTCCCTCTGGACAGACTGTTTCATCTCTTGCTGAGCAGGCTGGGTGTAGTCCAGATCAGGTTGAAGCATTTATTGATTATTGGAGCACCAAAGTAGGAACACTCGTGCCTGATAATGTTAAGATGAACTGGCTATTGGACCAGAATTATGTTAAGGTTTATCAATCAATTGAATTTACTCCCACCGTCGTTTTAGAAACACATAAAGATATTGCTGTTGGTCCGGAGATTACAGATGTTAATTTTTTTTGCACTGGAGATCATTTTTCAGGAGTAAGGAAAATTGATATTGATAATGATCCAAGAACAATTACCTTGGAAATAACACTTAGGAGATTTACAAGCAGCGAATTAACCTACCAAAATGTTCTCGATGTGGAAACAGAAGATGTTCGGGATATCTTAGTCGGGAGAGATGGCAGGTCTGAAAAAATTAGAGAAATAAAGATTGGGTGCAGAGCCAACATTTATCAGAGGGAAGTTGAAACTAAGATAAATGATGCAGGGCAAATTGAAGAAAAACCTATAAGAGTCTATCCAGCGGAAAAAAATGAATTTGAATTTTTTATTCCAATTGAAAATCTTGCTTTGCAACCTCCAGATAGTGCGTTGAGAGCAGGAATCAAATCTTCTCAAAATATAATAGATGCTGTTGATCTTATTTTGCCTAAAGTGGAGAAAGCAAGAAAAATTAGCGGAACAATTTGTGGTTATTCTGTGGGCATTGCTCTTGTTTCAAAGATTATAAAACCTTTAGAAGATTTCGGTAATTGGTGGTGGTATGGGGTTTTGGGTACTGGAGAAACTTACAAAGCAGGTGTTGGAAGTCAAACTGGAGGATGGATTGGTGGAAAAGCTTTTTGCAGATATTTTGCCTGCAATGCTGATTTTTGTCCCTTGTTGCAGGAAACCAAGTTGGATCCAGCCTCAATAACAGATAAAGAAAAAGAGACTTATGATACTTTGATTAGAAGACAAGAAGAGGCAATAAAAAAAGAAAGAGAAAAAGAAAATCCTGATTTACAAGCTATCAAAGATTATGAAAATACTATTGAGAAATTGAGAAACCCAACTTATCAACAAAGAATTAATTATTATCCTAAATCAGGGGTGGGGAGTGTGCAGGATAGCTTGATCTTGAGTGTTGGATGTCAATGTATTTCTGGAGTTGAGCTTAATTTGTGGAGAATAAAAAGGATTATGGAAGAGTGGAATAAATGTTTGAAGATTGCGGAGGCTGATGGAGAATATGTTGGTTATTGTGAGGAGTATTTGAGCACAAATATCTGTCAGTATGTTGCTGGTGAGATTAGTGCCTTAAAACAACTTAATCCCATCCAAAGAGGAATAAATAAAATTTCTAGTTGGTTATCGGGATTGTTTGGTGCTTCAGGTGAACAAAGATCTGCTGCAGAAGATGCAAGTAAGGTTCCCGATAAAGAAACAATAGAATCCGGAATTGAAAGCACTAAAACATTTATTAATAATGAGTTATTGCCAGTAGCAAGTTCTGGATACAAAGGCAAATTGGGGTATGGTGATTTAGGAGCTGTGTTCTGTGAGTTTGCTTTGTATCAGAGAGTCCCACAAATAGACTTCTTGAAAAGACTTAGTATTGAGGGTGTTCCATGGAAAACTACTATAACTGGCAAGTTTAATAAAAAAATAGCCTACCAAGTTCCAGATACTGGTGCTAAAGTTTATGATTATGAAATATCTTGGACAATAATTGCTGGAGAAGATAATTTTCCATATACAATTACTTTGGAAACGGATGCGGGAGTAACACAAAGATTATTGAGAGGGACTGGCACTCTTAGGAATGCTGGTGACATAAAGAGTGATTATGTACAAATAAATGATGAGAGAGATTTCACAAAGATATGTTTTGATACCCCTAGAGATATTAATAGGAGACATTGTTTCTATGAAGGGGATTTTAGAGAAGGAGCTCCCTTACCAAGCTTAACTCCTAGTGAGAAAGATACAGACGGAGATGGATTGCCAGATGATTGGGAAGAAGAAAATAACAATCCTCCCATAGGAAATTATTTGGATTCTAATTTAGCAGATAGTGATGGTGATGGGATAAATGATGGTGATGAAGATCCTGATGAAGACGGTGTTAGTAATTATTTGGAGTATAAGAGCGGTTTAGACCCTAATAAAGCGGGAGTAACTATCACTGGAGGATTGGCCCCAACAGAATGCAGTGTTAAAAATGATTTCACTGTTGCAATTAATGGAGCAAAAGAAAATGATTTCTACAGATTTAATACAGGAGATAGAATCAATCTAAGGTTAAGCGAGGTTCAAATATCTGAAGGGAATAGTGAAGAAGATTTGGTTGTTCTTGGGGATATTGAGAATGATAAATATGCATATTTTGAGAGATTTTCTTATCCTCTTTCCAGAGCAAATAGTGAATTCACTTTGTGGGATATTCCTAATGATGTGAAAACTGGACAGTATGAATTAACGGTTAGTTTGTCTAAGCCTAAAGATTTCTATGGGCAAAATATCTGTAGTGTTGAAAGCACTAAAAAATTAGCCATTAAAACCTTTTCATTATTAATTATAAACCCAAGTGAAACTGAATGTGTTGATAGTGGATTGAACAGGTGGAGCAGGGGAAGTTGCATTTCTAATGGTCAAGTTTATTCTGATACCTGTGTTGGAGAGTCTTTAGTAACTGAGTATTCCTGTGGGGAAAACAAGTGTGTTCCTCAGAATTTACCTTGCAGTGCAGATGAGAAATGTGTTGGAGGAGAATGCATTCCTAGCACTACATACATTCCTTCTTCTGAGAAGACTACAGGAGTAATAACCATTGCCGGATTAAAAGTTGCTGTTGATGCTGGACATGGATTTATTGGTGGTGGTGCTGTGGGTAGTGATGGAACAAGGGAAGGTGAGTTGAATTGGTTATTAGCACAAGATATGGTAAACGCATTGGGTTCTGCTGGTTTTAATCTGAGAAGTGAACGTGAGAAAAATGATAATCAAGACATTACCGCAATTAGAGTTCCTAGGGTTTCGGACCAGCATGCAACCATGGTTATAAGCATGCATGTTAATGATCTTCCCGTTTCAAGTAAAGATCCTAATGGTGATTGTAGTAATAATGATTTTATTGTTATTTATGATACTGGAAGTAATAATCCTGGGGAGAGTAAAAAATTAGCTGAATATATAAAAAATTCTCTAGCATCTAATCTTAATGTTGCTGTTACTGTTAATACTCAGGCAATAACAAATCATGATTCATTGGGGATTTTGAAAGGAGGGAACAAGGAGGGATATCCTATTGGAGTTCTTATTGAAAATGGATATATATGCAACAAAGAAAATAGAGATAAGTTGAAGACTGATAAGGAGTATAGAAATAAAATTGTTGAATCTATCAGAAAAGGGATTTATAACTATGTGCAGCCTCCCGTAACATAAAAATGAAAATAATTTATAAAAATTTTATAAAATCTTGGGAAAAAATTTTTAGTAATAAGAAGTATCTTTTGTTGGGAATTTTAAGTGATTTTTTGTTTTTTATTGCAATCATAACGGGCTGGTTTTTTATTTTCAATAAACTAATACAAAATTATGATATACTGCAAGAGATGTCCACCAGTATTAATCCAGGGGCCGTTACTAATGAGGCCTCACTAACTATGTTATCTGGGCAATTAGACATAGTGAGTAATGCAATAAGAGGCATTTATTTGAATCTATTTTTACTTGTTTTACTAATTTTTGTATCTTTTGTTTTATTTGAAAGTTTTAGTTGGTTGATTACTAAACTTATAATAAATAGAGAAAAATTAAAATTTAGATTAGATTATTTTTTAAAATTTATAGGGTTAAGCTCAGTTTGGTTTTTACTCCTTTTGTTTGTTTTTTATATAATGCTTATGGGTATTAGCGAGGACGCAAATGTTATTGCTGGATTGAAGATATTTGCCATTGTTTGTTTCTCTATAATTGGCTATTTTTCAATAATATCTTATTCTTATTTGTTAAAAGAGAATAAAATATGGAAGTCTTTAAAAAATTCTTTTGTAAATGGGACAAAGAAAATTTATATTTTTATTCCTGTTTTTGTGATTATTTTGTTTTCATTGTTTATAGTTTCAAGTCTATTTGGGATGGTTTATCAAATTCCTTTTATGTTTTTTATCTTTACCATATTCTTCCTGTTGGTTTATACGTGGGCGAGAGTTTATTTATTTTTAATTGTTAAAGAATTGTGATGTGGGAAGCAGGGTTCGAACCTGCGTAGGCACTAAGCCACTAGGTTTCTTAAATAAATCCCTAAGCCTAGCCCGTTTGACCACTCCGGCATTCCCACTTACAAAAGGTGTTAATTAGTTGATTTTTAAGTGTTTTTATTACTTTCTTTGCCAAGAATAAGATCTTCTTTTTGGAGATTTGCCGAAGCCACAGGAACTACAAACCTTCTTCTGTTTATGATAGGTATTCTTTCCACATCTTCTACACCTTATATGGGTAGTCTTTCCAGATTTCTTTCCCATTGAGGGAGTTCCCTTTACCATTTTCTTATGCTATAGAAATTAATACTATTGTATCCCCACGTATGAATATTGTATTTAATTTTCTTTTAAGTTCGCCTTCAACATGCTCTTCAGCATCTTCCAAAACAGTATTGATGTGAATGTCGAATGCTTTTAGTGTGCCTATGAGCTGTTTGTTGTTTTTTAGTTCTACTATAACTTTTTTATTGCGTGCATTGTTTAATGCGTCTAACGGTCTTGATGCTTCCATTGATATAACCCCTTAATATTTAATGATTTAAAAAATGATTAAGTGTATATAAAGTTTTTGATTATTCCAGTAGATAGGAAAGTGAGTAAGTGGGCAATGAACTCCAAAATTCACTATCATAAGCCTTGTACTGTTGATTTTCTATCATTTGGAGTGCAAGCATTTTCTGCTTTTTACGCCAAAAAGAGATTCTACTGAGCAATCTGGCTCTTTCTAAGTTTTCCAATCTATCATTTTTTCTCTTGTTAATTATCTTGCTTTTGTTTTTTAAGTAGTTTTTTTACATCTCTTTAGATGAAGATCTCTGTTAAGTTTAGCATTATTGTTGTTTATTTCACATAATTTATTTTTATTTAATCGGTAGTATTTCTTTCTATAAGTTTTGAATCTATATTTATTGTTTTGGTAGTAATTATTTTGATACTTCTTTACTCTCTCTTTATTATTCTCTTTCCATTTCTTAATTAGTAATCTCTTTTCTTCTTCAGTTAGCTTAGATTTTTTCTTTGGCTTTTGGCTTTCAATATCTAAGATTCTTTGAGTTTTGTTCCATTGTCTGAAGGTTTTGTCTTCAATTTCTCTTATTGGATAAGGTCTAGAACATTTAGAACACTTGTATTTCCTTCTTCTCTCTATTAAGACCAATAAATATCCACAGTTCTGACAATAGTGTAATTCATTCATAAAAATAAGAAAAATGGGTTTTATTTAAAATTTTTCCATATCTAATTACAAATTCATTTATTTTTTTTTGAACTTATTATAAACAGAAAGATAAACAAGACTAAAAGAGCAATTAACCAAGGGGAATTAATTAATAATTGTTGTAAAAATAGTTCAGAATGTGAATAATTTTCATAATTAGAATAATTAAGTGTTGCCATCCTAGTAATAATTGTTAGAAAAGCTATGAAGACACCGGCAAGAGCAATAAAATCAAATCTAATATTTTTAATATAATCAGATTGTTTTAACATCCCTTTTTCAATATTTTTTAATTTTTCTTTTTGTTCATTTATGGCTTGCTGAAAGTCTATGTAGTCTTCCATTTTTTTTAAATTTTCATCATATAAATGTACTAATCGTGCCTCCATAATAGAGTCATTTGCATCATCAAATCTCTTTAAATCTATAAATATCAGAGCTTTATTCCTCATAAAATCAATATTCTTTTCTTCATAAGATAGTGCCATTTCAATAAACTTTATTGCAGAATTATAGTCTCCAATTTCTCTATAAACCATTGCCTTAGTATTAAAAAAATAGGGTTCATGGGGGTGTTTGTTTAAATCAATCTCTATAACTTTAAGTATTTCTTGTGGTTCATAATAATCATCATTAAACATCATCTCTTGTCTTATTAGACGCAACAGAGTACTCTTTTTGTCTTTTAGTAATCCGTTTATGAAAACTATATAAGGATAAGCTTTAAAATAAGAAAACAATCTTCCAAGGGTGTTTACAGTTCTGAATAAATCCAATTCTATTTTAATCTCAGGGTCTTTTGCTAATTCAATTAGTTGTTTTTTTACCTTCTCTTCATCTTTTTTTCTTATATCGATAATAATAGATGTTAAAATCTGTCTTACTTTTGTTTTATCCATACAAAAGAAGTTAATTGCTTATCTTATAAAATTATTTATTATGAAGTAGTTATATCAAAACCAACTAAATCTTTTTTTTCTTGATTTTTTTTTCTTTTTTGAAGTTTTTCTTGAACTTCTTTTGGAATATCTTCCAATAGGCATATAATCAATAATAATCCAAACTTTAAAATTCTTTCTATTTTCTAACTTTCTTCAATAAATCTCTAATTGCTTCAGTAACAAACTCTGCCCTAGACCTATAGGCCAATTTGCTTTTTTTAATGGTCTCATCAATCTCTTTAGCCAAAGAATCAGGAATCCCAACATTGGTATAGTTTTTTCTCATACTGTACACATATACAAAGATTTATATAGGCGTTTTTGTATACAGGTATACAATAAAAGGATCCATAGAAAGGATTAAATATTAAAGGATTGTATAAAAATGGATACTATGGGGGGCAAAATAGTAATTGGATTGTTAATAGTAAGTTTTATTATGATAAATGGATGTTTACAAGAAAGAAATTCTCAATCCTTTTCTATTTATGATGAAAAAGCAGACAATTCTCCTATTCTAAAGATTTTTGGTAAAGCCAATGTAACTGCTACAGTTAATACGATAAAAGACCAAACAATAGACATAAGAATAGACAAAATAGAAAATCATGTATTTTTAGAATCTGAAGAAAAATTAATAGTGGATGGAGATGAAATAATAATTCATGCTACGGGCATTGGAGAAGAAACAGATTGGAATACTAAACTACTTTCTGCAAATACCCAATTTTATTCAGAAATAAGATGTTTAGACGGAAGAATAAGCTCAAAAGAACAATTTACAAAGGAAAAGTGTTTTTGGGAAATTAATGAGGAGGATATAAAGATCCTATGAAAAAATCAATTTTATTCTTAGCAATGTTGATTATAATAGTATTTTTAACAATGCCACAAATTTTTGCTGTTGATGAAAGCCTAATTGATTCCATCATCATTCTTAATTCCAATGATTTTAACCAAACACAAGAAACAATAGAATATATAAAGGATAATGGGGGGAGAATAGATGCAGTTTTTATCCCAAAAGTTTTAATTGGAAAATTGCCTTTAGATTATACAAAAATAAAAGAACACAAAAATGTTAAGATAATATCTAATAATGAGATAAATATAAGTGAGCCAGATTTTTATGATAAAAATGAAGAAATAGGTATTGGGGTTTGGAATAAAAGACTTGTTTATGAAAAAACAAAACAACAAACTCTGCTTTCTGGAGCTATAGAAAATAATGATCCTGGTCCAATATTAAATGATAAACATATTGTCAATTTAAATGATATAGGCCAAATTTATACAGAATCAGAAATTGTTAAAGGTGCTCCACTAAAGCCAGCTAACACTGATTATTTTTATGGGGATATCCTAGTTTCAATAGTTCTTTTAGAAAGTGATGGTTCTTTTGACTCTTCTACTGAAAATTGGGATAGTACTGAAGAGGCGAACGTTATCAATGAAATCAATAACGGTCTATATTGGTGGATTAATATGAAACCCCCCAACGTAGATTTAACAATGTATTATATTACTGATTACAGAGTTCCAACAAAATATGAGCCAATAAATCGTCCACAATCAGATCAAGGTTTGTGGATTAGTGAATCTATGTCCTATCTTGGTGCTTCTGGGAGTAATTATCTAGATAAAGTTGTTGAGTATAACAGCAATCTAAGAAATGTTTATGATACAGATTGGGCATATACTATCTTTGTTGTAGATAGTTCAAATGATGCTGACGATATGTTTACAGATGGTTACTTTGCTTATGTTACATGTTTCGGTTTAGGTAGTTTTCAATGTGAATTTGTGGTAATGACTTATGGTAATGACGGTTATGATATAAATAATATGGATGCTGTAATTGCTCACGAGACAGGACACATATTCAATGCAGAAGATCAATATGCCTCAAGCGGATGTGTTCCCACTTCAAAATCTGGATTTTTACAAGTAGAAAATCAAAACTGTGAAAATGGGGGTAGCAGTAATGTTCCTTCTATAATGAGGGGGGGAGTATCTCCTTATACCAATAATCAAATAGATTCTTATGCGAAAGAACAGATTGGATGGAGAGATTTAGACAGTGATGGTATTATTGATGTTATAGATTCTACGTATAATAGTGCCACAAATACAGATGGAGATGGTATTGTCGATTATTGGGATACTGATGATGATAATGATGGTGTTTTGGATGAAGATGATACTTGTCCTCTCACACCCGGAATTTCCTATTATGATGGATGCACCGATACTTATGCACCACAGCCCAATTCTTATTCTGTAAGTTTAGGAGATAATCAACCCGGAGGAGCAATAACCATAACAACTTACGCTTATGACCCTAGTGGAATTAATTATATAAATGCTGAAATTGAGAGTCCAGATGAAAATGTAATTACTACCTTAACTTTGTATGATGATGGATTACATGGTGATGGAGCTTCTGGAGATGAGATTTATGGTAATATATGGAATAGTCAAAATGAAGAAGATTATTTTGTGGATATTATAACGGAGGATAGTTCCTCAAATAGTGAAACCTTTGATAATCTACTTAAGTTCACTACAAAAACGTTTAATCCAACCTCAAGAATATTATTAGTGTATGATGACTCAACAAATTTTTATAATTATTATCAAAATGCTTTAAATAATAACAACTTTGTTTTTGATTATTATAATGCCTATGAAAGAGGAAGTCCTTACTTATCATTATTTGACAATTATGATTTAATAATATGGGCCACTGGAAATAATTGGGCATTAACACTTAGTGAAACAGATCAATCCAATTTACAAAATTATTTAGATAATGGAGGAACATTATTTATTTCAGGACAAGACATAGGATTTGATATAAGAGATGATTATTTTTATGCAAATTATCTAAATGCTAATTTTATAAAAGATGATACAGATTTTACTAGTCTGAATGGAGTAAATTCAGACCCAATAAGTGACGGTTTATCTTTGGTTATTAGTGGTGGAGATGGAGCAGATAATCAAAATTTCCCTAGTGAAATTGATCCAATTAATGGTGCGCAGAGCATTTTTACATATAATACGCAACAATCAGCATCATATAATCCTGAACAGGAGATTATTAATACTGAAAAATATAAGGCAACAGCAGGAATTCTTGGAGAAGAAACCTTGGGAGAAATTTCAACATCTTCAATATCATCAAGTGGAACTGCAGCATTAAGATTTGATAATGGATTATATAAAGTTATATACTTTGCATTTGGATTTGAAGGTATAAATAATGATGCTGCAAGAACAGAAGTGATGAACAAAACATTAAGATGGCTTATAGACTTAAATCCCCCAATAATAGAACTAATACAACCATCCAAAACCTACTATCATTCAAAATTTAATTTAACAGGAACTACTGATGAATTATCAAATGAAATATGGTATACAATTGATAATGGAGTAAAAAATACAATTTGTACCGATTGTAATTCTTTTAATATAGAAATTACCAGCTTGAGTGATGGAATCCATAATGTTAAATTATATGCCAATGATATTTATTTAAATGAAGGATTTACAGAAAAGACTGTTAATATTGATACTACCTATCCAAATGTAATAAGTCAAACACCCCCTGATGGACAATATATCACAGGGTCATCCTCAGAAGAGTTTACAGTAACTTATACAGAAGCCAATTTAGACCACATAGAATTATTCTGGAAAGAAATTTCTGAAGGTGGATCTCATTTAGATAAAGCAGTAATTTTGGAAGGATGTTCTCCTGGGACAGGACAGACATGTTCAGTTAATTTAGATTTATCTGGTTATAATGATGGAGATGAAATAAGCTATTATTTTGGAGTCTTTGAACTAAGTGGTGCTTCTTCTTATCTTATGAATCCACAAGGAGATCCGTATAGAGCCAAAATAGATAAATATCCTCCAAGCATAATAATTTTATCTCCAGAAGATAATTCTTGGTATAATTCTTCTTCAGCACCCATAAGTATTGATCCTGGAGAGACAGTAAAATGGATAAAACACTCTTTAGATTCTGAATCTCAGCAATTAATATGTGAAAACTGTAATGCTGTTTCCTATGAGTTAACAAGTCTAAATGAAGGAAGCCATACATTCACTGTTTATGCTTCTGACTATTCAGATAAAATTGGTAGTAAAACCATAAACTTTAACATTGATTCTTCAAAACCAATTATCAATAATGTTGCTATATCTGCAAAAGAAAATTATGTAAGTGATAAGTTAAGCATTAATTTAGATTATTCTGAAATAAATCCCGACAAACTTTCATTATTATGTTATTATGATATATCAAATGTTTCTGATTACTATTCTTATGATGATATAAATTTAGAGTCTGGTACAAACAAAGAGTGGAGCCATATAGTTGATTTATCCAACAGAGAAGAAGGCTCAAAATTAGATTATTGTCAAATAGTGGTTTATGATAAATCCTCTAATTATGACACATGGGTAGATTCAAATGATTATGTTATAGATAAAACTCCGCCTTCATTTTCTTTATCAACATTAGAGAATGGAACAAATCATGAGAAGTTAGAAGGATTTTCTGTTTCATTAGAAGATAGTATTTCAGGATTGGATGAGGAAAATACGATTATTACAGCAACATTAGATGGTAATGATTTTTTAGATTTTACAAAAGATAATAGCATTAATAATCAAGTAACAATAATGATATCTAATCCAGCAAACGGACAGTATATTTTTAGTATAACACCAAAAGATGTTGTTGGGAATATGGGAGATACGACAATTATAACCCTTAATGATATTAATGTAGCTCCAACAATAGATTCATATTCACCAGAATTAAATCCAACAATTACAGAGGAAGATTCTCAGACATTTACAATAACAAAATCTGATTTTGATAATGATGGTTTAACAGTGAAATGGTATTTAAATGGAATCCAAGAAAATGAAAACTCAGGCTCCTACACTTATGTAGCAGATTATAATTCTGCTGGAACATATAATATTACAGCAGTTATCTCAGATGGGGAATTTGAAAATTTATATGAATGGACTTTAACTGTAACAAATGTGAATAGAGCTCCGATATTAAATGATATAACCAATATTACAATAAATGAAACTGGACTGGTAAAAATTATACCCTTTGCTTCTGATCCAGATGGAGATGAAGTAAGTTATGCATTTTCCTCACCATTAAATGAAAATGGAGAATGGCAAACATTATGCGGAGACACCGGGACTTATACAACAACAGTTATTACATCAGATGGAGATTTAATAGATTCCAAAGATGTACAAATAAATGTTTTAGATTTAAAACCAGATGTAGACCAGGATTGTATTTTAGATTCTGACGATTCAGATGATGATAACGATGGTATTTTGGATGAAGATGATAAACTAACAGGAAATACAACAAATATTGACACTAATATTCCAACCTTAAATATAGAAATTGATAATTCATCTAGTTTGGATGGTCAACAATTTACTGGGTCAAAAGAAATCAAATTCAAACAAAATGATGAAGAGATTATATCCTTTAATTTTGATTTTAGTACCAATACATTAAATCTAGATGAAATTATGATTGAAAGGCAAGGTAATGATGCTACAGAAGGCTCAATGATTATAAAAGGAATTACTTTATCCGGTGGAGAGAAAAAGAATGTTTATGTTGATAATAAAGCAAGTATAGGAAGCGTTTGTATTAAAGATGCTGAAATAACTTCTATAACAGAGATAAGCAGTAAATGTAATGAAGCAAATGAAAAAATGCTAACCTGTGATGGCTCAGAACAAGATGGCTATACTTGCACAGATTTAGGAACAAAATACAAAATAACTGGCTTAACTCATTCTGGAATAAAAGAACAAAATCCATGCCAAGAATCATGGAGCTGTACTGATTGGTCGGTTTGTGATGGAACAACGCAGACAAGAACTTGCACAGACTCAAATTCATGCGGAACTACCACCAATAAACCTGCTGAATCTCAAAGTTGCACTATTAGCTCTCCTGCTCCTGCTGGTGGAGGAGGGGGCGGGGGCGGAGGTGGTGGAGGCGGAGCTCCAGCAATAACCTCTTGTATAGAAGATTGGGATTGTTTAGGTTGGTTAGCTTGTAGATCAGATGGTACCCAAATAAGGATTTGTACAGATAGGAACAATTGTGAAACAATATCAAATAAACCATTAGACATCCAAGAATGTAATTATGAGGTTCCTGAAGAAATCAAAGAAGAAACAACAGAAAAAGGAAATGAAACAGACCATATTGGAATAACAGGAGCAGTTATTGGTGCTGTTAAAGGTAATGGGGGGAAAATAGTTGGTATTGTTGCACTAATTTTAGTAATAGGATTATTATGGCAATTTAAAATATTTGGAAAAATTGATAGCTTTGTACAAGATAAAAATTTAATTCACAAAACAACAGAATTCTCTAAAAAGACCAAAAAATTTTTAAAAAATAAATTTAAGAATAATAAAATAGATGATAAAGATAAAGTTGTTGAAATAAAAGTCAAAGAAAAAAATAATGAACCTAAGGGAGATTATTTTTAAAGGATGAGAATTAATTTTAGAAAGGCTTAAATTATATGAGGATACCTATTGTAAATTAAATGACAATATGTGATGAATGTAACGAAGAAATAAAAAATATTCCTTTTCATTGTAGAAGATGTGGGGGAAATTTTTGTTCTAAACACAGATTACCAGAGGACCATAACTGTGTTGGATTAAAAAAAGAAAATATTTTTAAAAAAATAAATTATAAAAATAGTTATCATAATAAAAAGAGAAAGAAACCAAATTTTTTTGATGATAGAATTTATAGGATTAAATTCTGGTTAAGTAGAAGAGAACATAGAAAATATACTAAATGGAATAGATTCTTTATGAATATTATCTGGTTGATTATCCTTTCTTTATCTTTTTCTATATTATATTCTAATATTGAAAAACTTAATGAAATAAAATTATGGTTTATTATGCTGGGAAGCACATTATTGCTTGTTAATGCATATTTTTGGATTAGGTTTTGTTATAAATTAATAAAAAAGATTTATTATTTAATTAGAGGAGAAAGAAATTGGATTAGATATCTTGTTGTGATTATTTTATTAGTTTTTATTTGGCAGGCATATACAAATAAAGGGGATGTATTAAATCCTGTTTTTGATATTTATGATAAAACTAATTTAACTTTTTTTAACCCATTTAGTTTTGATAGTTTATCATCTTCTTCTCAAAACCCAAATAATGTTTCATCAACTGAATCTTTTATTTCTGATATTAAATCTTCAATTATGGGTCCAGAAATAAATGATGAATGGGTTCATAATTTTATGTCTATCATTAATGATGAAAGATCAAATAAGGGTATAATTTCTATGCAAGAATCAGACCAATTAAATAATATTGCAGATTCAAGGTTCAACAAAATGATGGAAAGTCCTTTCATAAGCCATTACGGTGCTGAAATGTATAATGTTGGTGAAGTTGTGTTTTATCCAGAAGGATTTACAGAAGAAGATTATATTAATGATATTAAAGAAAGTGCCCCTCTCCATTGGGATTTATTAGTAGATCCTATGTTTTCAAGATATGGATATCATGTAGAAAAAGGACCAACAATACAAATAATTGGCTCATGCCCTGCTACAGAAATTCCTGGACCCAATATTGATGAGAAAAAATTCTTTGAAGATATGGGCTGTCAGATTACAACAGGAGATTCTATCTGGTTAGTAATTGATATGACCTAAATTATTAATTATAATTTTTTTAATTTTTTAAGTCCTATTGGCTCTAATGTTCTCATCTTTTTTTTAAGTGACTTCATTCCAGGAATTTCTATTTTTTTCATTTTTTATTTTCTAACCACCCAGATATTAAACATATCACTCCCAAAAACCCAGAAATTATTGCGGGAATAGAATATGAATATCTTCTTATAAAACAAGCAGTCATCTGTTCATCATTTAAAACAAGAGCATTGCAGAAACCCAGTAAATTTGAATTCCAAAACATATACGAGCTAAAAACAATTAATCCGATTCCAAATACAATCCACTGACTTTTTTTCATATACCTATAAAATATTACATGTATTTAGACTTTTTGGTCAGAATCCTGAATAAATAGTCAGACTTCTTATTTTTTGTTCAGAAGGGGTATTTTTAGGTCAAAGCCGATACAATAGAAATCTTTTTAAACTAAATTATTGGAGAAATTAGTATGGCTATTTCACAGAAAAGAAGTAAGAGAAAAGTACAAGGTGGATTGTATAAGGATGGTAGGAAAAAGAGAAAGAGAGAAACAGGAAGAAATCCTACACATACCAAGTTAGGTGAGAAGAGAACAAGCAGTAAAAGAACCCTGGGGGGAGAGAGAAAAGTTTTCTTGCTTGCAGGAAATACTGTAAACCTTGTTGGAAAAGAGGGAAAGTATACCAAAGCAACAATAAAAACTATTGTTGAAAATGGTGCTAATAGACATTTTGTTAGAAGAAATATTTTAACAAAAGGTGCAATAGTCGAGACTGATAAAGGCAAAGCAAAGATTACTTCTAGGCCTGGACAGAATTCTAGTTTAGAAGCTGTTTTGATTGAATAAGCTTTTAAAACAACTAACACAACAATGCAGTGGGAACGAAAGATTTATATACTGGAATTTTGAGGTATTTATATAGATATTGCTTGGGGGGGTCTATAAATGCCACACTACGTAAAAAAGTGCCCCGAATGCGGGAGCATCAATCTAATTTTAAATAAAGACAAGGGAGAGATTATTTGTAGAGATTGCGGTCTTGTTATTGAGGAAAAAATCGTTGACTTTGGCCAGGAATGGAGTGAGTTTGATTCTGAACAAGGTGAGAAGAGAAGAAGGGCCGGAGCACCTATGACATACACCAAGTATGATAGGGGTCTAGGAACTGATGTTGGTCAAGAGTCTGATATTTATCAATTAAAAGGAAAAGATAGAAATAGATATTTTAGATTAAGAAAATGGCATCACAGAATAAGTACTGCTATTGAAAGAAATCTTAAATTAGCATTAGCTGAATTAAAAAGAGTTGCTAGTTATTTAAAATTACCTAAAAGCGTTGAAGAAGAATCAGCCAGAATTTATACTATGGCTGTACAACGTGGATTAGTAAGAGGGAGATCTATGGAGTCTGTTGTTGCTGGAGCATTATATGCTGCTTGCAGAAGACATGAAGTTCCAAGAACATTAGATGAGTTATCTGAGGCTAGTGGAATTGATAAAAAAGAGATTGGAAGGACCTATAGATTTGTTACAAGAGAATTAGGAATTAGAATTTTGCCTTCAAACCCTGTTGATTATATTTCTAGATTTGCAGCTGCTTTGAAATTGAGTGCATCTACTCAAACAAAAGCTGTTGAAATTTTAGAAAAAGCACAGAATTCTGAATTGACTTCTGGTAGAGGTCCAACTGGAATTGCTGCTGCCTCTTTATATGTGGCTGCCTTGATGAATAATGAGAAGAGAACACAGAGAGAAGTTGCTGATGTTGCTGGTGTAACTGAAGTAACAATCAGAAACAGATACAAAGAATTGATTAAGAAACTTAAGTTAAATGAGAAAGTCAAGAAGACTAAAAAAAGAGGTAGGAGCAAATAGATGCAGAAAAAAGCAGAAATAGGCATGGTGGATGGAAAATTAGATGATTTAGATTATGTAGGATATCAAGTTACATTAACGGATGTCGAGGGTGTAGAAACTTATGAAAGGTTCGTTTTTTCTGAAACACATCTTGGAAATTCTCTTCTTGTAGTGGAGTTAGACCATAATGAAGATGATGGTTTTCAGGTCAAAAAATTAAGAAAGACTTATACTAGAGACCAAAGAGGTTTGAACTTAGCAAACGGTCTTTCATACATAATTGCAAAGACACGTGCTATCGAATTTGCTGGAAGAGAAAATATTAAGGACTTTGTAATTGAAGCTATAGCTCAAACTTCATAAAATCTTTTGCTGTTTCGGTGTTTTTGAAAACCTTCTTGGCTTCTTTTAATAATCCTTTTAGATCTTTATACCTCTGAGAAAAGTGTGTTAAAATTAATTTCTTAACTTTTGCTTTCTTTGCAATTTCTGCTGCCTGTTTGGAAGTTAGATGTTTTCTTTTTTCAGTAAATTTTTCCATGTCATTGGCCCAAGTTGACTCACAAATTAACACGTCAGAATCTTTTGCGAAAGAAGATAATGATGGAGAAGTGGCTGTATCTAAGATTACTGTTATTTTTTTTCCTGGTTTGATTGTTGTTGCCTTTTTTGCAGATATTTTTTTCCCTTTATAGACTATATCTTTTCCTTGTTGCAGCTGCCCCAATAAGGGATGCGTTTTCAATCCAAATCTCTCTACATATTTTATATTAATTTTTCTTTTATCACCCTCTATAAATGAGTAAGTTAAAGTGGGAACATTATGGTTTGCTTTTCCGCATTTTAATGAGAAGTTTTTATCTTTGTAGAATCCTCTTGGAGCAGATAACTCTGTGATACCATAGTTGAGATGTTTTATCTCTTTTAGTTCAATACCTTTTAGCATATAATCTATATGTTTTTTTGTTCCTATCGGTCCGTATATCTCTAATCTTTTTTGATAATTGTTTGCTACTAATGACTGCAAAAGTCCTGGGATGCCCAAAACATGATCTCCATGAAAATGGGTTATCAATAATTTTGTTATTTTTGTAGGAGAGATATTTGCAATTCTAAGTTGTTTTTGAGTTCCTTCTCCGCAGTCTATCATTATCCCTTCATTAAAATACTGAATAAGTAAAGATGAGTGATTCCTATCTTTTGTTGGTAACATAGAACTAGTCCCAAGAAATGTTATGTTTATCATATGTATGAACTTCTTTTAATTTTTAAAAACCTATCGTTTCGATTTGTCAAGTTTTTTTAATTCTTTGGGGCCAAGAATATTTTTCATAACTAAATCTACAATCCATCCAGTATATCTTGCTGAGTACCAAATTTTGGATTTTAAAGTAGGTGTTATGACTTCTTTACCCTTATCCATGTTTTTAACAATACTCTTAGCTACGGTATATGGGCTTCCAGCTATCTTATTGAACTCTTTGACGCAGCTTTCTTTGCCTTTTATTTTATAACAATCATAAGCTGTTTTTGCAAAGCCAGTCTTCATTCTTGCTGGTAGAACAACTGTAGAAGTTATCTTAGTTCCTTTAAGTTCATATCTTAATGATCTATTAAAACTGTAAACTGCTGCCTTTGTAGAGTTATAAGTTGTAAAGTAGGGCAATGGGGTAAATGCAACAACGGAACCTATATTTATTATTCTGCCTTGGTTTCTTTTTTTCATCAATGGCAAGACTAAGCTTGTTAGGTGCTCGTATGCTATTATGTTTAATTCAAACATATCTTTTATTTCTTTTTCATCTTGGTTTTCAAATAACGTAGCCTTTCCAAACCCTGCATTATTAAATAAAAAATCAATTTTTTTCTCTTTTTTTAGAATTGTAGAGATTAGGGTTTTCCTAAATTTTAAGTTTGATAAATCTCCAGAAATTATTTCTATTTTTCCCCTGAGTTCTTTACAATCCTTTTTTAATTCTTCTAGAAGTTTTCTCCTTCTAGCTGTGACATAAACCTTGTGGCCTTCTTCACATAAAATTTCTGCCAGTGCTTTTCCTAACCCAGAAGAGGCTCCTGTAACTAGACTTATCACCGTCATTTTATTTTTAAAATGGAAAGTATTTTAAATAGTTTTGGGTAATTATAATCATGGTTGAGAAGAAATCAAGAGTAAAAAAGTTTACAATTATTTTTTCTAGAGACAGACTGTTTTCTGATCAAAATAAAGAAAACAGAATCTTGTATGATAAGAGTAGATTTGGTGAACCTATTGATAAAAAATTTCAGTATTCTTTAGGTGAAGGATTGCTTTTATTAGAAAAGGGATATGCAAAGATAGTTGATGGAAAGAATAACAAGTTAACAACAGACTCTTTTATTAATAAGGCTGGAAAGATTGAAAAGGGATTTTGGACTAAATACTGTGTTTATAGTGATTTAAGGGAGAGAGGCTATATTGTTAAGACTGCATTGAAATTTGGAGCAGATTTTAGGGTGTATGATAAAGGGGTCAAACCTGGACAGGATCATGCCAAATGGGTAGTTTATTCTGTAAAAGAAAGCTCTTCGTTTACTTGGTATGATTTTTCTGCCAAGAATAGAGTTGCGCATAGTACAAGAAAGAAACTTTTACTGGCTGTAGTAGATGATGAAGGTGATGTTTCTTATTGGGAAAGCGGATGGGTAAAACCATAAGCATATATTTCATTTCAATAATGTTTTTATAGTACGCCTTGTAATTGTAGTTTATGGCCGTGGATTTAACTGGAAAAAAAGAGAAATTGCTGAATGTTCTGAAATTAAAAGGACCGATTTTACCTATAGAAGCCTCTAAAGAAATAGGAATGGATACTATGTTTACTGGGGCTATGTTATCTGAGCTTGCTTCAAATAAAAAATTAAAGATAACTACCGTTAAAATTGGTGGAAGTCCCTTATACTATGTTGATGGTCAAGAGTCTAAATTGCAAGACCTAATGAAGTATTTGAATAGCAAAGATAAGGAGGTTGCTGAAAAATTAAAGAATGAGAAGATAATCAGAGACATAGAATGCAAACCTTTGGAAAGAGTTTCTCTGAGACAGTTGAAAGATTATGCTGTTCCTATTAGGGTTAATAACAATAATGAAATTGAGACTTTTTGGAGATGGTATTTGTATGATGAAGAGGAAGCTAAAAAGAAAATTGTGGATTTGTTCAGCCCTCCTGTTAAAGAACCAGAATTAAAAGAAGAAATCAAAGAGGAGCCACTGCAAGAGAAAAAAGAGGAAAAACAAACAGAGCTTGAGATAAAAAAAGAAGGGCTTGGTGAAGAATTTAAGGGAGAACAAATCAAAGTAAAAGAAACAAAACCCAAAAAAGAAAAGAAATTAAAGTTAAAAGAAGATAAGCCACAAAAAGAACAGTTAAACTTTGAAGACAGGGTCTTAGAGTTCTTTAATAAGAATAATATTGAGATTGTTGAAGAGAAACTAATTAAGAAGAATAATGAGATGAATTATATTTCTAGGGTAAGTTCGAGTATAGGAAAACTTGATTATTTTATTAAGGTGAGAAATAAAACAAGAGTAAGTGAAGCAGATTTGTCCATTGCTTTTAATGAAGCAGGTAAAATGCCTCTATTGTTTGTAAGTAATGGTTCTTTGACAAAAAAAGCTGAGGAGCATCTAGATTCCATTCTCAAGGGCGTTATTTTTAAGAAGATTTAATTTTATTTCTTTCTCTCTTACTTTCTTTTGGAACGCACTATCAATAGCACTATCTTTTGAGTAATCTATACTTAGTTCTGGAAAATATTTTTTGAGTATTTCTGACTTTTCACTTGCATGATTTTCAAGATCTGGAAAATTTTCAAAAATTCCCACTTCTTCAAGAAACCTCATGTCTCTTTTTTGTTCTAGTCTTGGTAAGTATAAATCATATTTTTGGATATAAGATGTTACTACATTTCTAAATAAATCTCTTATCTCTACGTCTGTATATACTCTTTCTTGAGAATTATCTGATTCTTCACATTTAGTATCTCTTTTTAATTTTAAATGTTGTGATCCTTGCGATTGAAATTTTAGAAAATACTTTTGTAACAAACCTTTTTTCTCTCTTATGGCTATTATTTTGTCTAAATCATATGCTTTGGCTTCTCTAAGAAATTTGATAATGTTGGGGTTGTTTTCAATTTCTTGAGTCTGTTTTTCTAATTCTATCTCTTCTTGCATGCTTAATATTTCTGTTTCTAAATTCTTTTCTGATTTAAGATATAGCTTTTTTTCTGCTTGCCCAATTTCAAGAAGGTCTGGATATTCTGCAGGGATTCCAGTTAAAATAGAATTATTCAAGTATGTCAGATTATCCCCTCTTTCTAAGGCTCTTTTTCTTTCTTCATCCAATGTTTCAGGGCTATAATCCCTTTTTTCTTCTGTTTTTTTTATCATTGGTTTTTATTTTATGATGAAATCAAGTATTTATAAAACTTTCGCTTGTTATCATTACATAGTGAATAATTAGTTTAGGGTAATGTTTATAAATGGTGAAATGAGGGGGTAATTATGGGAAGAATAAAGACACAGCATACTAAAAGACTGAGTAAGGAGATTATGGAAAGAGCTCCTGAGAAGTTTAGTGAGAATTTTGATCACAACAAAAAGGCTCTAGATGAGCTTATGAAGATTAAATCCAAAAAGATAAGGAATACTATCAGTGGGTACCTTGTTAGACTAGTACAACAAAGAAAAGAAGAAAGAGTTTAGGGGAGAAGATGGAAGAAAGGAAACAAGAAATCTTGGACACCAAACATGATAGTAATGATCATGTAGTTTTTATTGGCTCAAAGCCATTTATGAATTATGTCACAGGGGTTGTTATGCAGTTTACTACACAGAATGCAGGTGAAGTGGTTGTTAAAGCAAGGGGGAGATTCATAAGCAGAGCCGTTGATGTAGTAGAGGTTGCCAGAAAGAGATTTTTGGAAGGACAAATAAAACTAGCTGATAATGGGATTAAGATAGATTCTGAAGAATTTGAGAACAAGGAAGGTAATAAAGTAAGAGTAAGCACCCTAGAAATAAAGCTGGTAAAAAAATAGTTTTTTCTTATGATAACAAAAAGCATATAAATCTCTTTACAATCTTTTATAGAAAAGATGGTGGATGATTTTTTTATTCAGTTGGCTGTTATAATCATAGTAGCAGCTATCCTTGCAGGTTTTAGTAAGTTTCTAAAGCAACCTTTAATCTTAGCTTATATCCTTACAGGGATTGTGCTCGGCCCATTGGTTCTTAATTACATAGAACCTTCTGATACATTAAGTCTTTTTTCACAACTAGGAATTGCCTTACTTCTGTTTATTGTTGGTTTAAATATGAATTTCAATGTTCTTAGAAAATTTGGATTAATCTCATTGATAACTGGTCTGGGGCAGGTAATTTTTACGTCTATTATTGGATTCTTTATCTCTAGAGCTCTTGGGTTTGGGATTATGGAATCTTTTTACATTTGTGTTGCTTTGACATTTAGTAGCACTATCATTATTGTTAAGCTTCTGTCTGATAAAAATGATATAAATACTGTGTATGGAAGGATATCTGTTGGGTTCTTATTGGTTCAAGATTTTATAGCTATACTTGTCTTGATTTTGGTTAGCGGTCTATCTACGGGGCAGGAAAATACTTTTTCAATATTTTTCTATGCAATTATAAAAACCTTGGGACTGTTTGTGGTAATTTATGCCTTTGGAAAATATCTTGCCCCATACTTATTTCATAGGCTAGCAAAAACACAAGAGTTATTGTTTATTTCTGGGTTGTCCTGGTGTTTTTTAATAATTCTTTTAGTCTACAAAATGAATTTTTCCATTGAAATTGGATCTTTTTTAGCTGGATTAGGCCTAGGAACATTACCCTACAGCCATGAATTATCAAACAAACTGAAACACCTGCGTGATTTTTTCATAATCCTATTTTTTGTTAATCTTGGATTACATGTAATTACTTCTGACATATCTGGATTGGTTATGCCATCTATCTTATTATCTTTATTTGTGCTTATTGGTAATCCTATTATTGTGCTGATATTAATGCTTTTGTTTGGATATAAGAGCAGAACTGGTATGTTGGCTGGGTTTACGGTAGCACAGATTAGTGAGTTTTCTTTAATCCTTGTAAATCTTGGTCTTTTTGTGGGACATATAAACTCAAATATTGTAGCTTTAGTTACTTTGGTTGGGATAATTACTATTGGTGCTTCAACTTATATGATTATCTACGGTGAGCATATATATCGTTTTTTCTCAAAACATGTCATTACATTTGAGAAAAAAAGGACAAAAGAGAGTGAGTTAAAAGACCTAGTCACACATGATAATTATGACATCATATTGTTTGGTGCTCATAGAGCGGGTTATTCAATAGTAAAGAGCCTTGTTGAATCTAAGGACAACTTTCTTGTTGTTGATTATGACCCTGATGTAATAGATAAATTAAGAAAGAAGAATATTAACTGTCTTTATGGTGATTTGTCTGATTCTGAAACAGTAGAGACAGTAAAATCATTCAATCCAAAGATTATTGTATCAACAATTCCGCTTTTAGAAGATAACCTTCTTTTGTTAAAACACTTCAAGAGGAATAAAAAAATATTGATAATAACTGTTGCCAAGGATGTTCATGATGTTATTCATCTTTATGAGAAGGGGGCAGACTTTGTTATATTGCCTGAGATTATAACTGGCTATAAAATTTCGGACTACCTTAAACACTTGGATCATAAAGGGATAAGGAAGTTTGGAAGAAAATACTATAAATCTTTGTTAGCAGATATTCATAACGGGTTGGTATAATCTTTTAGTTCTAGAAATTACTTTAAATCTTTTAAGGTGATTAAAATAGTGGCACCACCGAGATTTGAACTCGGGATCTCCAGCTTCCTCAAATAAAACTTTAGACTAGTTTAATCTGGCTTCATGAGATTCGCCTTGGTTCTGGCGCTTTAGCCAAACTAAGCTATGGTGCCGTAAGAGTTTTAGAAAATAAGGTTATAAAAGGCTTTTGATTTTATCTGCTGTTTCTTTCATCTCTTCTTTGCTTTCATATTTTCTCTGTGGCCATAATTTTATTCCGTCATTTTTTAATCTTGGCATAATATGAATATGCAAATGAGGAACTACCTGCCCTCCTTCTTCGAACTGATTGATTCCAATGTTAAACCCTTTTATTTTTAAGCCATTCATCATTGCTTTTGATATTTTCTTGGTTGTTATCACTAAATATTTTAGGGTTTTTTCATCTGTATCAAGAATTGTTTCTGAATGTTTTTTTGGCACTACTAAAGTGTGCCCCTTGTTTACAGGATTTAAATCAAGAAATGCAAAAGTATTGCTATCTTCATATATTTTAGTACAAGGAATCTCTCCACTCACTATTTTACAAAATATGCATTCAGACATTTTTCGACACCATTTAGAGAATGTAATATGTAATGTTTTTTTAAGCCTTTCTTTTGGAAGTCTCTTGATTTATAGTACCCTGTTGTTACTGCCATAAATTTGAAACCTGTCCTTTTTGCAGCTAAATAATCAAATATGGAATCTCCAATATATAGTATTTCCTTGGGGTCTAATTTTAATTTGTTTATTGTCTTTGAAAATACTCGTGGGTCTGGTTTGTTGTATTTTGAGTCTTCAGCTGCATTTATAAATAAAAAATCTTTGATATTGAAACCTGCCAATTCCATATGCAACCTAAGCACAGCTTTTGATTTGGAGCTTACCAATCCCAGTCTATAATCTTTTTTTAACTTTTTTATTAATGATAGAGAATATGGCTCTGGAGGAAATCTTGATTTTTTTTGTATCTTAATAAACTCTTTTCTGAATTTTTCTAAATGTTTTTTACCCCAAATTTTTGTTACTATATTTTTTAATGTTGTTCCCCATAATTTATTTATTTCTTTTTTGTTTACTGGTTTTAGATTTAATCTTTTTGCAATTAATTGCACTTGTTTTGTCGCTGTTTTACTGAAGTCAATTAGGGTATCATCAATATCAAATATAATTGCTTTAATCATTTTGCCTCTTTTTTATATGGACCAGTTGAGATTTGAACTCAAAACACAACCATGCCATGGTCGAGTGATACCGGGTTTCACCACTGGCCCTTTATTTAAAATTCTTTTTAATCATTATAAATAGTTTTTGCTTTAGAATTATATTAAATCTTTGCGTATTTCCACATAAATTCAAAATATTTTTTATATCCTTCTGATATTGATTTATCTTTGATTAGAACAACTTTAGGAATATCTTTGTAAGTAATAATAGCAACATTATCTTCAAATATCAATGTTGTTGCATAATTATCAATTTTTTTTGGAAAATATCTATACTCTATATTTTTTAATTTTGTTATTTCTTTATCTTTTGTTTTATCGAATGCTATATATCTAGCATGAATTTCTTCACTCATTTTTTTAATAACTTTTGGAGCATAATATTTTAAAATATCATAAGCCAATCCTGTTATTCCAAACCCAACAACTTCATTTTTTGTTTTACTAAGATACATATAAAATGTCTTAACTCCTTCTTTTCCTTCAAATATCTCAACTTCAATCTTTTCTTGGATTTTTTCAATTTCTTCCAAATCAGGCAATATTTTTTGAAGCTTATCCTGTTTTTCTTTAAGATAATCCAATAATTTTTTTGGTTCTACTGCCTGAAAGTATTTAACATTATTTTTTACCACATGAGTTAATAATCCTTTTTTGACAAGGTTATTGATTGTATTGTACATATTTGCCCTATTTAATCCTGAAACATGGGCGATTCTACTTACTGGAGCAGAACCAAGTTTGAGTAAAGATAGATAGATTGTTGCTTCATTCCTTGTTAGTCCTAGCTCTTCTAATATTTTTTGCATACTTTTCTTGATTTGTTTTAATTTATAAACTTGTTGTTTTATATGAAACAGCACTATTATTTAAACCATATTTTCTCATTTCTGAGGATGGTAATGGAAGATAACCTATGGGAATTTTATAATCCTCCAAAAAAGGAAATAAAATGGGATACCAAACATAGATTACATAATTTTTTGTCTCTTAAACCTGTGAGTTTTCATGATTTTGAAAGTTTTGGAACATTGAATTATTTTATTGGTGTGGATTATGAAACTATGCAATTGGATAAATCATTTCAGAGTGATATAACTATTTTTAAATATAAAAATAGGGGAAGTCATGAGGCAAGAATTGTTTCTTCATATGTTCACGCTTATATTCATTCAATGGAAGAAAATGATATAACAGGAATTTCTCTTTTATGCTCAAGAAATTCTTATGGCTTTGCTTTTGATATTGCAAGGGATACCTCTAAAAAATTTCTTAAAAATAATATGCATTTAAAAAAGAACAATTTCTCTCCTTTGGAGATACTAATATTTGATGCAGACCAATCTGATGCAGCCGACCATAAATTAAGTAAAAGTGATGCACTATTACGCTATGATTTCAAAAACTTATGTGATATCAAAGAAGGTTATGAAGTATTAATAGCTAAACCTCGTATAGAATTTTGTCAAAATTTTCTTCCCCCTGCAATTATGTTCGCTATCGCTATTGGTGGTACTATTTATACTTTTTTTTAATTCCACTTTATTATAAAATTTTTCCAGCGTCTTCAAATTTTATTTCACTATCTAATATTTTTTGGATAATTTCTTTTAAATCTCCGGTTGTCACACGAATTTGTTTCATTGTGGATATTTCTCTGATAGTTACAGTATTATCTTTTTTTGAATCGTGATCAATGGTTATTGTTAAGGTTGTTCCAACTTCATCCATTCTTCTATATAATCTACCAATACTTCCTGTTTCATCATAAACACAAACAAAATCCTTTTCTAAATCCTTGAAAATTGTTTTAGCAATTTCTGGTAAACCATCTTTTTTTACTAATGGAAATACGGCAACATCTATAGGTGCAATTCCTTTGGGGAAATCAAGCCAAGATCTTATCTCTTTTCCAACATTTTCTTCTTTGAATGCAGTTTCTAGTAAACAATAGGTTGGTCTTTCTATACCATAAGCGATTTCAAGAATGCTTGGATATTCTCCTTGAACTTTCATTTTTTGTTTTGAGAATTCTGAATGTCTTTTTAAGTCATAGTCGGTTCTATCATGGATTCCTGCAATTTCAAACCATCCAAATCTATCTGTTTTTATTTCTAAATCCCATGCATCATCTGCATAATGTGCAAGTTCTTTGGGATTGTGTTGTCTTATTCTGATTTTATTATCTTCAAAGCCCAGTAGCTTTGAGATTGAATATGCAACATATATACAATAAGCGTAAGCCTGTTTTTTTATTATCTTTTTACTTAGTGCTTCCTTTAAGGAGAGGTGTTTAGGAGAATCATCTTTGTAGCTTTGTAATGGAAGCATTTTATTTTCAATTTCCTTGAACTTATCGTATTTGTTTTCTTGCTCTTTTAGAATAAAAATCTGAGCTTCTGCTTGTGTGAATTCCCTTGTTCTTAGAACTGATTGACGCGGACTTATTTCATTTCTATAAGCCTTTCCTATTTGGAAGACTGCAAAAGGCAGTTTTGTTCTAAAGAATCTGTAATACTCTGGGAACAATAAATAAGTTGTTGTGGCCGTTTCAGGTCTTAGGAATGCTTCCTGATCAATTCCGATGGTTGTTTTCATCATCAAGTTATGTGTTTGTACTGGACCGAGGGGAGATTTGCATTTTAGACATTGAATATTTTTCTTAACTATTAGTTTTTCAAGTTCTTCAAAATCTAATCCGTCTACTTTCTCATTAGGGTATAATTCTTTGATTAAAGTATCTGCCCTGTAAACTGAATTACATTTCATGCATTTCACAATTGGGTCTAAAAATCCTGAGTAGTGTCCGGATGCTTCCCAAACAATTTTTGGCATGATTGTTGGAGCCTCAACTTCCCAGAAACCATTTGTAGAAAATCCCTTTCTTATTATAGACTCTACTTTATTTTTTAATAATTTTCCAAGTGGTCCCCAATCATAAAATCCAGAAACACCGCCCCCATATATATTGGGAGATGGTCCCCAGATGAACCCTCTTCTAATAGCAAGATCCATTACTTTATCTTTAACAACCATAATGTTAGAATTATTTTATAGTTTATATTATTTTTGTATTATTGCGGAGTTACCATTCTTATCCTCCATTATGAGCTTTATTGGCACATCTCCACATTCTACTTTCCACAACTTTTTTAATTGGTTTTTTGCTTTCTTTCTATCTTCAGGAGAATCAGCATTATCTCTTTCTTCTTCTAATTCTTTTTTATATTTAGATAAAATTCCTTCCACGGTCGTTATATATCCTTTTGAAGAAACATCTGGTTTTATTGTTAATCTTAGCTGAGGGACTTTAATTGTGGCTTCTGATGATTTAGCTATCTGTACTTTTAAATCTTTGATATTTTTTATTTCAATATCTTGGTTTTTAGGTTGTTTTGGTTCTAATTCAATATCTGATTTATGATAATTGCAAGCAGAACATGAAATTGAGAATAAGAAACATTTGAAACTTGGAAAGCTTCTTTCATCTTCTATTAAGGTTGCTTTCTTTTTTGTGCAAATAGGGCAGTCCTGATTTTTTAGTTCATCCATATTAATTTAGAAATGAAAAGAATTTATAAAATTATTCTTTAAACTGGGCCAGCACTAGATGTTCTGTGCACTTGAGCGAATGAAGGTGTTGCTACAATCCAATCTTCGCCAAATCCAGCTATATCTCCCTCAATTGCATCGCAGGTTTTCTTTAATTTATTTATGGCTCTTTTTAATTCTACAATATCTTTGTCCTTTATAGGTTTGATATTGATTAGAGCAATAGTATATCCCTCTCTTAATGAATCTAGGGCTGGTTTTATATCCCCAAATTCCCTTATTACGAATGGTTTTACTGTTATCTTAGCTCTGGACTTGGTTTCTGCTGAGTCAATTTCGACATAGTCAGTGTCGTCATCATCTAAGAAATCAATACCCGAGGAATCTTTTCCTGTAAGTTTATCTCTTAGTTTTAGAAATGTGTCTTTCATGTTCTGTTATTCGTAGACGTTCTATATAAAGATTTCTATTTTAATATTTCTATTTTAGACTCTCTAAAAGACTGACTAAGTTCCATAACTCGGTCTTGGTATATGGTTGAATGTTGCTATCTTCACACAATTCATCAAGTTCTTCTAAGGCCTTATTAATTCTGAAGGCTACATCTTTATCTTCTTGTTTTAAAATTGTTACTGCACTCTTTAATCTCAATTTAACACTTTTTGGAACTGCCTGATCTTCTTCTATCTGTGTGAATAGTGAAAAAATTTCTGCGTTCATTTTTAACTCACATCCCTTTTACTTTTTTTGTAACTTTTCCATTACTTCTTTTTGTAGCTTAGAAGTTTTTTCTCTCAAATCTTTTTCTCTTTTATCAATGTTGTTTATTCTAACACCCAATGTTTCTTTTTTCTCATCAAGATCTTTTTTTAATTGATTTTTTTCAGCTAAAATCATAATATTTCCTGCAATCTTATAAACTTCTTTTTTATTTTTTTCAATTTCTTTCAGAGCATTTTCAACTTCTAATAGCTGTGTTTGAAAATTTTGTTTTTGTGTTAGAGATGCTTGAATATTTTGTTCCAGAATTTGTAATTGTGCTAATTTTTCTTCAGTTATCCTATCCATTTTATTCTGCCTTTACTGTTGTTGAAACGTTTCTTGGTTTGTGAAGTATTCTGCTTCCACAATAAGGACATCTAACTCTTTTTTTGATATATTCTTTTTTTATTGTTTTGTCACAAATTAAACATTTGTATTGAGCCATTTTAAACCTCGTAAGCTTTACCAGCAAATTTATTATTGCATTTTCTACATTGCCATATGCCTGAAGAAACCCTCTTTACTGCTTTGTGTTTACATTGAGGGCAGATTTGTCTTGATTTTTGCTTCTTTTCTATTTTATTAATCTTTGATCTAATGGTTCTACCATACCTTACACCATATCTTCCTGACGGACCTACTTTTGCCATTTTTATAAGAAAAGTTTCTTTTATTCTATTTGTTGCTTTTTTAAATGTTTCTAAAATGAATTTAAGTGGGGCTGCCCGGATTTGAATTTCCCCATGTTTTTACATGTCCGGGATCGTTCGGCCCCAAACCGAAAAGGATCGCCAAGTTACCCCACAGCCCCATAGAGTTTAATGATTTTATAGCCTTAATAAAGTTTACGACTTTATCTTTTGTCAGACTGAATAACTTTGATAAAGAAATGACCTACTTCTTTTTTACTTCTTTCTTCGCTTCTTCCTTTTTAGGTTCTTCTTTCTTTTCTTCTCCTTCTTCTTTAGCTTCTTCTTTAGGTTTTTCCTTTTCCTTTTCCGCAGCTGCTTTAGCTTTTGCTCTTTCCTGGCTTAACTTTAGTTCTTCTTTTAGTTTAGCTAATTTTTCTGGAGAAGTTTCTATTTTTTTAGAATTAATTAAATCATCATATATTCCTTCATCTATATCTTTGTTTATTTCTATTGATATTTTTGATTCAACAAGACATCCGAGAGAATTACATGAACCAATTACAGACTTAACTGCTGATTTTAGTGTTTTATCTAGCATGGAATCTTTTTTCATTAATGCAATCTTGATTACTTGTTCCATTGATAGGTTAGCAATTTTTTCTTGATTAGGCTGACTTGATCCTTTTTCCAATCCTAATTCTTTCTTTATTAATTCTGATACGGGAGGGGAACCTACTTCAATATTAAACTCTTTGGTCTTTGTATCAACTATAATCTTAATTGGAACTTTCACGCCTACAAATGCGGCCGTTTTTTCATTTATTACACTAAGAACATCTTGGACGTTGATTTTTAATGGACCAAGAGCCTTTCCCATACTAGCTCCTGCAGTTGCTTTTCCCCCATCCACAATAAGGTCTATTTTTTCTTTACTCATCTTGGTCTTCTTCCTCTTTCTCTCTCCTTATAACTTTTACTGAATCAAGTTTTACCGTTATTGGAATTGGGACCGCAGCTTCTAAAAACTCAACAACAACTTCTTCTTTTTGTTCGTCCACTCTTGTTACTTTTGCTTTTTCCCTCTTGAACGGACCTGAAATAATCTCTACAATATCATTCTTTTCTATGTTCATCTGTGTCTTTACTTGTTCTAGGATATTTTCTATTTCTTTGTAATCTATAGGGTTGGGTAGAATTCCTTTTGCATAAGGTACACCGTGGAATGCTTCTTCAATAGAGTCCTTATTTTTTGCCTCTACAAATATATATCCCCTCATTCCGTGAGGATGAATAATAGAATATATGTCCAGTTTTTTCTTTTGAGCATTAGATGTAAGAAAATCCATTACTTGTTCTTCTCTATTTGCTGTTGTTCTAAGTGCAAAAATTTTATTTTCCATTTTATAGTCCTTTTGCGTTCCATGCAAGCTTCCATATTGTAAAAATAAGGAAACCTATAAGCCCTATTAGTAATATTCCTATTGAGGTTACTTTCACTATGGCCTTAAACTCTTTCCCCGAAGGTTTCTTTGTTACCCTAAATACTCTAATAGATTCAGAGATAAACGTCTTAAGACGGAACATTAAACTAGGCATTTTAAATTTTTAGGAGAAAAAGGGTTTATAAATTTAACGGAGAGAATATCTTCTAATCCCAATAGCTCTTTCTTTAAAAATAAAAATTACGGTGAGTTTCTTTATCACGTAGGTCAAATTTAATCTACAAATTCTATTCCCAATTCACTCTCAAACTCTTTTTTCTTGGTTTCTTCTTTTATATTTCTTCTTCCAAAGATTTGAGGTGAGTGCACTCCAGTAACAATCAACATGACTCTTATTGTGTCTTTTAGATCGTCAGATATTTGAGCCCCCCAAATGACCCTTGCATCTTCGTCTAGTTTTTCTGAGACCGTCTCTATAACTTTTCTTGCTTCGTCTAAGACCATATCAGGACCACCGGATACATTGATTAATGCTCCTGTTGCTCCTGAAATATCAACGTCCAGTAAGGGGTTTTGAATTGCTTTCTCAACTGCTTCTATTGCTCTATTTTCAGTATCAGATTCTCCGACTCCAATCATTGCGACTCCGCCATCAGACATTATTGCTTTAATATCTGCAAAATCTAAGTTCACAAGCCCAGCTTTTGTTACTAACTCTGCAATTCCTTTCACAGCATTAGTAAGAATTTCATCTGCAACTTTAAATGCTGTGTGTAGTGGCAAGTCTGGAGCCAATTCCAATAGTTTATCATTAGGTATTACGATTAAAGTATCAACATATTTTTCCAATTTTTCCATTCCTAAAATCGCGTTTTCATATCTTCTTTGTCCTTCTATCACAAAAGGCATGGTTACAATTCCAACAGTTAACATTCCTGCCTTTTTTGCTATCTCTGCTACTACGGGAGCACATCCCGTTCCAGTTCCTCCACCCATACCACAGGTTATGAAGACCATATCTGCATCATGTAATGCCTTTTTAATTTCTTGTTCGCTTTCTCTTGCTGCATCTTCCCCTATTTTGGGGATTGATCCTGCACCAAGTCCCTTTGTCAATTCCCTGCCAACTAAAATTTTTACATCTGAGTTAGTATAAAGTAAATCTTGAGCATCAGTGTTTATTGCAATACTTTCTACCCCTGCAATGCCTACTTCAGAAATTCTATCTATGGTGTTTCCTCCACCGCCTCCAACACCTATAACTTTAATCTTTGCTTTTTGTTTTGAAAGAAGTTCTTCTAACTCTCTATCAATGTCTCTTGTTTTGCTCTCTCCTTCAATAAATCTTGGAGTTCTCTCTTGATAGCCTCTTTCAGAAGCACTTTGGATGAACGTTTCCATATTTACTTTACCCCCTTTATCTTATGAAAACCAATCATGTATTTAAATATTATTCTTTTGTAATAGTCACATTAGTTATCTTAGTTAGTTCCTTTATGCTTTTGACTAATTCTTCTTGGATTTTTTTGTCTGGAACAGATTTTGCCTTTATAGTAGCTTCATTATCCTTTACTTCTACCTTAGGGTCTTTTAGAATAGCTGTTATTAGGGATTCTATCTGACTTTTTTGATCAGTGACTAACTTATTTATCTTTATGTTGTACACTAGTGTTCTTCCTGATAAAGGGTGGTTAAAATCAACAATAATCCTCCCGCCAGCTACTGTTCTTACTATTCCCATAAATCCATCAATGTTTACCTGCATTCCTAGATAAGGCGATATGTTTTGTTTTTTAAAAGAATTGGTTGATACTATCCTCATTAATTTGGGATTTTTCTTTCCAAATGCTTTCTCTGGTTCTATTTCAATTTCATATTCTCCAATATCTTTTCCAATCAATTGTTCATCCAATCCTTTTACCACCTGTCTCTGTCCAACACAAATTATTATGGGTTCATAATTTATCTTTGGATTGTGAATATTTTCTTTTTTTGCTATGTCTTCAGATGTTGTATCAAATACTCTTCCAGTTTCTTTTATCTTTCCTGTGAATTCTATTTCTATGAAATCTTTTTCTTTTATCATACTTTTTTTTTGTTGAGAAGGTTTTTAAAGTTTTTGTGGCTAGATAATATATGGACTGGAAGGAAAAACTTGATTCTAAGACAAAAAAACATCTCGAAGCACATTTAAAGGGGACTTATTATAATAGGGAAGCTATCTTGTTGAGTAAGGATAAGAAGAATGCACAGTTGTGGGTTGCTATTGCTAATTTATCTGAAGAAGTTTTGAAATTGAATATGAAACTTAAATTTTTAGAGAAAGCTTTGGTGCAGATTACAAATAAAAAAAATAAAAAAGAGGAAGGTAAAAATATTATTGAGGATTTGTATAAGTTTTAGAAACGTTTATAAAGAATTTTATTTTTGAGGAAGTTATGGCAGGAACAATTCAAGTTGAAATTAAATCCTTAAAAGTAGGTAGGTATATGGTTATCAATGGTAAAGCTTGTAGGATAACTAAAATGGATGTTTCTAGACCTGGTAAGCATGGGCATGCTAAATTTAGAGTTGAAGGTGTATGTTTGACAGATGGTAGCAAGCACGTTGAAGTAATGCCAGGACACGATAAGGTTGAGAGTCCTGTTATTGATAAAAAATCTGCGCAAATTCTTAGTCTTCATGGGGATAATGTAAATGTTATGGATGCAGAAACATACGAAACATTTGATTTAAAGATTCCGGAAGAGCTCAAGGGGAAAGTGAAAGAGGGAGACAATATTGTGTATTGGGTAATTCTTGATGATAAGATAATGATGGAGGTAAAGAATGGTTAAATTTCCTGAAGCAGCAGCAAGATTATTTCATAGAACGTTTGTATGTAAAAAGTGTAAAACAAAAAGAAAAGCAGATGTTTTGAAAATCTTACAAAAAAAGATTGCATGTAGGAATTGTGGTTCAAAAGATTTTAGGACAATAAAAAGCAAAAAATGAATTGGGATTTAACGCTCTTAGGAGCATTAGGGGTGATATTGTTACTTGTCTTTTGGCGTAATAAAAAAAGAGTGGACTTACAAAAAATTGTATTCCCAATTCTTTATCTTGTGATTTATAGAACACAAATTGGCTTGAAATTTATGGATAGGATGGCTAAAAAACATCCTCGCCTTGTGGGGTTCTTTGGAACAAGTGGAATTTATTTTGGATTTTTAGGGATGGCTGTTATTTTTTATTTTCTAATAAAAGGAACTTTCATGTTTTTATTTAATGGGGGTCCTCCTCCTGTGGCTCCATTGCTTCCTGGAATAGAACCTGCTGTGGGTATTCCCACCATTAGTTTTATACACTGGATTATTGCTATATTTATTCTTGCTGGGGTACATGAGTTTAGTCATGGTTTGGTTGCAAGACTACACAATATAAAATTAAAGAGTTCTGGATTTGCAGTATTTTCTATTCTATTGCCAATCGTTCCTGCTGCATTTGTTGAACCAGATGAAAAAGAATTGAGTAAGAGAAGCAAGAAACAACAACTAGCGGTTTTAGCTGCTGGTTCGTGGAGTAATTTTATTACTGCGGGCATATTTATTTTACTCTCATTTTTAATCATATCTCCCTTGGTTGCAATAACTTCTCATCAAACTGGTGTGTTGGTTGTTTCATCTTCTGAAGATCATGCTGCTTTCAATGCTGGAATTCATAGTGGAGAGAAAATTATTATGATAAATAACGTTGAGATAAGAAGTGTTGAAGATTTTATTTCTTTTATGAATGACGTTAAGCCTCAAGATGATCTCAACATCAAAACAAATGAGGGAGAATATTCTGCCGTTGCTGAAAAAAACCCCGATGGTGAAAACGGTTATTTGGGTATCTCAGTAACCTCTGGTAATAGACAATATAATTTAGGGATGTGGTATTGGCCACAAATTGTTTTCTGGTTTTCTACTTTAATCGGTTGGATTATTATAGCAAACATTGGTGTTGGATTGTTTAACCTACTTCCTCTAGGTCCTGTTGATGGCGGGAGAATGTTCTTGGTGGCTGCAATGGCATTGTTTAAAAACAATGAAGTAAAAGCTAAGAAACTCTGGTTTGTTGTGAGTATATTTTGTTTGCTATTAATTGCTATAAGTATTCTGCCTTGGTTTTATAATTTATTTTCGCCTTTGTTTAAACCTTTACTAGGATAAAATGTATATAGATGCTCATGCACATTTAGAGAATTCTGATGTTCCTAAAGACTTTATTGTAATCACTAATGGTCTGAACCTTGAGACCAATAAAAAAGCCCTGAGCATGGCTAACAAGAATGTTAAGATTGCTCTAGGATTATATCCCTTGGAGGGAATAAAATTGAAGGAGCATGAAATAAACAAAAATGTCTCATTTATTGAAAAGAATAAAGAAAAAATAATTGCTGTGGGAGAAATAGGCTTAGATTTTAAGTTTAATCACGATAAAAAACAGGTTGAAATCTTTGAAAAACTTTTGAGATTATCTGAGAAGATCAAGAAACCCGTTATAATTCATTCTAGGGGGGCTGAAAAAGAAATATTAAAAATACTACCCAGCTTTAAACTGAAAAACGTTGTAATGCATTATTTCTCTGGTGATTTGGATTTGATTAATGATGAGTATTACTATACTGTTAATGTTTCGATTGTTGAGAGGAAAAAAGTTCAAGAACTTGCCAGAAGATTAGATATAACTCAGATTTTAACGGAAAGTGATAGTCCTTTCGTTAACATCAAGAAGAGGAACAGTAGAGTAGAGGATGTGAAAGAAGCAGTTGAGAAAATAGCCCAAATAAGAAATTTGCCTCTAGATACAATCAAGGATACTATATTTAAAAATTATAAAAAATGTTTTCATGAATAGTAGCCTATCATGAATCCTGCTTCAACAGAATCTATTTCTTCCCTCTCTAATTTTTTTTGTATTATTTCTTCACTAAACTCTTCATCATCAAACCTCATTTTTACCACCCCCTTTGTGATACTAATGTATAGAAATTCTTAAATATATATACATATTCCATATATTATATATAGCATATATTCAGTATATGTTTGTTATTTAAATATAAAGTTAAAAGGGGGGTAAAATGGAATCAAGAAAAGTAATTCAGTTCGGAAAATCTTCGTTTGTTGTGTCTTTACCGAGGGAGTGGGTTAAAAAAAATAATCTTTCAAAAGGAGACTCTTTGTATCTTAATGATTTAGGGAACGGTGAATTAGTTCTTACAAATAATAACCTTAAGAAGTCCGAACCCTCGGAGTATGCTATAGATTTTCCAAAGGATTCTGATTTTGATGAAAAGATAAAGAGAGAGATTTTCTTTGCCTATATTAATAATTATAAAATAATAAAAGTAACGGGTCCAGGGATTAAGACTAACTCCTTAAAAGTTAGAGATTTTTTCCAGAATCTTGCTGGCTTAGAGATATTAAAGCAAACATCTAATGCTATTGTAGCTCATGATCTTTTAGATATTAGTGACTTATCTTTGCCCCAACTAGTTAGGAGAGTGGATATAATTTGTAGGTCTATGATGAGGGATACAATTGAGTGCGTTGGACAAACTAATATTGATCACCATAATATCTACAAAAGAGATGAAGATGTCAATAGGCTTGTTTATCTGACTACTAAGATAATCAAAAAAGCAATGATTGATTCTACATATGCCCGAAAAATAAAGACTAGCGATCTGGATTTGATAGAGTATAAATTATTTATCCACAATATCGAGAGAATTGCGGATCAATGCAAAAGAATATGCAGAGATTTAGCGAGCTTTAGAATTAGCACCAAAGACAAGAATATTTTGAAAGAGTTGTACTCGGATGTTGAAAAAGAATATCTTGATATTATGAAATCATACTATAATAAAAACAGGAACCTTGCACATAATGTCCTGAATGGGTCCAAAGCCTTCTTAGATAAGTGTGATGGTTCATTAGTTAAGGTTTCATCTCATAGAAGCATTTTGATAATAGAAAAACTAAGAATCTCGCATATTTGTGTTAGGCATATAGGAAGAGTTATTTTAAAGGTGTTTTAAAGCTCAATAACTTTTCCGTCTCCAGGGTTTATTAAAACTGTTTTATTAAGAACATCTGTTTTGTTTTTATTTTCATGGATATGTCCTGAAATGTTTAGTAATGGTTTTATCTCTTCTATGAACTTTCTTATTGATTTACAACCCACATGTTCATGCAGCAAATCCAGTTTTGTTCCATGAGGCGGACCGTGCGTGATTAGGATCACTTTGGAATCTTGTTTTAGTGTTTTTTTAAATTTTGGAATGGTTTTTTCAAAGTCTTTGTTTTCTAATGCGAATCCTCCTTCTCCATATCCAAAGAAAATATAGTTATTTATTTCGTAAGAAGCTCTGTGTAAATTAATCATAAATGGATACTTTCTTGCTAATTCTTTTATATCTTCTGCTGTTTCGTGATTTCCCGGAATCATTAAGAAAGGGACATTTATATTTCTGAATTTTTCTATTGATTCTTTTAGATTTTCTCCAAAATCAGAAATGTCTCCAGCACAGATTACTATGTCTGGTTTTTCTTGCTCTATTTCTTTGATTATCTTATCAATCTTTGATAAACTTCCGTGAGTATCTGCAAAAGTAAATAATTTCATACAATTAAGAGAAAAAAGATATTTAAAAAACTATTCTTCTAAGTAGCCTAGCATAAAACCTTCTTCTTCAGGGGTCATAGCTTCTGAGTCTACCAATGAAAACCTATCTTCTTTGGAGTAGACATTCATTTTGAGAACCTCTCTAGGCTTTTTATTGGCAGATTGCTTATCTGCTGGCTAAATAGTTTGCTTATTGTTTTGTGGTCAAGTTGCATCCTCAACACCTCCCTTATTTTGTGTTAAAATGTAGAAAGGCTTTGTTAGTTAAAAGGGCTGCGAAGGCATGTCAAGTGTGTCAAGTGAGTAGAAAATATATGTTGGAGAATATATTTTATTATGTTATACTCTAAATTAGATATAAAAAAGTTAATTGTGGAGTATTGAATATAACTCTCTCGGGCATTATATTCAATTTTTGGATTACTTAAAACGGAAAAGAGGGGGGGCGTCTTATTCCTGAAAATTAGAAGAATATTTATATATGAAAGTTTATCTTTATTTAAATATGGCATTGAATAAAGAACAAATTGAGAAAATCAAAGAACTATTAAGAACTAAGCTGAACGATAAATTGTCAAAGTATGCAAGAGAAACAACTTCTATGCCTTTTTTAGTTAAACTTATGCAGGATTCTGAAAAAGTGGCAGCATATTCTTTTATCCATTCCTTAGCTACAACTTTGGGGATGTCTGTTTATGAGAAAATTTCTGAAATTGTCGCATCAGCTCGTTATGATGAAGTAAAAACAGGTTATGATGTTGAAGGAGAAATTACAAATGAAGAAAACTCAGTAATTTCTCAAATTCTTCAAGAAATAAAAAACGGAACTAGAACAGCAGATAAAGAAAAAGAGATAAAGGAGATTTTGGAATGTAATAATAATGGCGGAAGAAAAATAAAAGTCAGAGCAGATTTATTCTTAAAGAAAGATAATGATGAGTATTATATTGAGATAAAAACCGCGAAGCCAAATATAGATGTTTTTGTCAAATCAAAACAAAAGCTGTTGGAATGGGTAGCACTTAGAAAAAAGAAAGTAAATACAATTTTAGCAATACCTTATAATCCTTATCATCCAGAACCATATAGCAGATTTACAATGCAGGGTTATTTGGATGAAGAAAAAGAGCTTTATGTTGCCGAAAAATTTTGGGAGCTTCTTGGTGGAAAAGGAACTTACGGAGAAGTTTTAGAAATATTTGATGAAGTGGGAAAAGAATTCAAAGAGAAAATCCAGAATAAGATTAAAGAAGTTGCAGAAGAAAAAATGGATGTTTAAATCACTTTTTGCTTTCTTTCATTCTTTTAATATCTTCATCATGCTTTTTCATTTGTTCAAAATCATCAATTAATCTAAATGGATGCTTACTTAGATTTTCGGTAATTGTATCAAAAATTTTAATAAAAATGTTTTCAGCGTACTCCACAAATTCATCAAAATATTTCTCATTGCATATAAAAACACCAATATCATAATAATTATCTAAAATCTCACAATATTCATCTGGCTTTAATACGGAATGTTCGTAAAGAAGATATTTAACTTCTTGGAGATCAATAATCTCATCTTTTTCATTAACAATCGGACTGATAATTTTCTTAGATGTCACAATAAATGGAACTAATATTTTTCCGGAGTAATATCTGTTTTCTTGTTGATTAACAAAATCCTGAATAGACATATCTCTAGTTAACCCATCTATCTGACTGATATAATCGTTATAAGCAAAAGATCTCCACCTCAAGAATTTTTCTTTTAGGGGAGGCAGTATTGTATTCTCTACAATGTTAAAAATTCTTTCATATTCTTGTGTTTTATTGTCTTTTGATTCCTTACCATTAATAATATGGTCTTTTGACGAATCCTTGATGTCTGATGCAATAAACACACTACCATATTTTTCTATAAAAATTGATGCAACTTCTGAATTTCTATAGCTTCCATAATTTGCACTTTGAAGAGAAGTTAGAATTGGACCAATAAATAGCTTATTTGCTGGATTGCTTGTATCAGGTATCGCAAATAGAAATTTTCCTTTATCACTTGAATACTTACAATCTCCAACTAATTGTAAGCTTAAATTAATGGTTAATTGCTTTAAAATTTCTTTCTTTTTATCTTTATATGCATGAATATCATAACTCTTTGTACTTTCCTGCCCATTATCTTTGCCCGTAAAGAATCCTTCTTGAACCCCTGTGTATCCTTTGTCCTTAAGTCTTCTTCTAATCTTAAATTCTAATGGAAAACCTAATTTGTTCAGGCCATCAAGAAACTTTTTCTTAAGTTCAGAGTTTTTTTCAATCTCTTCAAGAATATCATTGTCTGTCATTTTTTCTTCATGTGAAATATTATTTCTGCATAAGGTTGTCTATCTCTTTCGGTTCTGTTTAAGACAGGTCTCTTAAATTTATTAACAATCTTTAAACCGCTTTTTTCAGCAATTAAAGGATATAAATCATATTGATCATTTGCTACAATAAAATAATTTCCATCATCTTTAACAAATCTGCTTATATTGATTAAAACCTTACTTATTCCTTCTACATAATCATCTTTTGCTTTTTTCCCTTTTCCTTTGTATAAAGGACCTATCTCTTTATCGTCATTTCTTGATATATTAAATAATTCATAAGCATAAGCGTGTTGTTCGTGATAATCAATTTGCCCAACATAGGGGGGAGAAGTAAATATTCCTGATATCTTTTTATTTGATAATAACTTATAAAATTCAGGATTTTGTTTTTTTATTTCTTCAAATATATTAACTTCTCTTGAATCTCCGTGAATTACTCCAGAATTAACATCTTTTTTTATGTTTGAAAAATCCTTTAATCTCTTAATTGTATCAAGCGTATATCTTCTAAGATGTTTGGTTATAGTATTTATTGGTGTACAAAGTTTTTTGTGTTTTCTACAATAATAAGGTCCTATTTGTGGCTCTCTCAATGTCGCTAAATCAGAATGTCTTGTAGCCCTGCATGAACGAGCAGTTCTGCTCAAAACAATTCTAAGAATATTTCTTAGATTTTCATCTTCAACTTTTTCAAGTAGTTTTATGTAATAAAATAATTCTTGCCTAACTCTTTTAGAAAACCATTTATTCAAAAAACTATTCATATCTTTTTCATTTAATAGTCCAGATTTGTTTTTTGTTCCATTCTTTTCAAAAAAATCTTTATTTTCTTCTAAAAATTGTTTTAGTTTTTCTTCCCCAAATTCCTTTTCATCTTTTACTATTCCTTTTCTAACTTTATTTTTAAAATCAGGATTGGGAAAATGCTTTTTATTAAAATCATTTAATCTCTCTTTAAGCTGTTCATCAAAAGTATCGTCAAAAACCTTATTGCTAAAAGCATTCGTTTGCGTTAAAAGATTTTTTGCATTATAGTTTAATTTGAAAATGTCATAATCTCCAAGTTTTACTTTTGACATCAGGCAATTAAAATCTGAAACATCTATCCCAATAGAGTGTAATCCTAATTCAGAAGATTGGATTAATGTTGTTCCACTTCCCATAAATGGATCAAGAATGATATCTCCTTCTTCAAAGAAGATTTCTTTTTTGTGAGTATTAATGTGTTTGTCTAAGAAATATTCAACTAATTGTGGAATAAATTTTCCTTTATATGGGTGTAACCTATGAACATGTTTTGTAGTGTCTGATTCTCTAAGATGAGCAAAAGATAAGCCCCAATCTAAATCTTTACCTAATTTGCTTTTCCATTGTTGTTGTTTTTGAACAACTTCTTCATCATAATATTTTTTTAATTCATCTTGATTAATTTTTATTTTCTTTTGTTCATCAAAATATTTTTTTATTTTAGCATACTGGATAAGATAACTAATATTGGATTGAGATACAGGTCTATCTAAGTAATCTGATGCCCATTTTGACGCTTCATTTATTGATAAAAGTGCTTGACTCATTTTTTTTCCTTTTTTGTTTTTTCTTCCATAAAAACTTCAATACTTCTTGATAAAGCTATTGCATTCTTTTTACAAAATTCTTTATAATTATCATAAATATTTTCATCAAGACTTAACGTTACATTCTTCTGTACCATATGTGAAACCTCATTTGAATACAAATGTAAATAAATGATACTATATAAATCTTTTGGCCCATTGTCCGGTGATATAACGACGCCCCTCTTTTGTCCTTCTGACATATACACTCCCTACGGTCGAATTTATCAGTAATCTAAAAACTCTAAAATTTTGCCTTCGGCATCGTTACACTAGAAATCACTTATTTTCTTTTCAATTTCTGCTTTTATCTTGAAGGACTTTCCGTGTGTGTCTTCTACCTCATTTATAGAAATTAGTTTTGCTCTTTCCAAATTTTTTAATTTTCTATGGAAAGTTCTATCTGTTTTGTCTCCCCCTTGTTTTTGATATAATCCGTATAATTCTGGTGTTGTTTTTTCTGGGTTTAATTTTATCAATTCTAAAATTGAAGATTCATCATCATCTAATTCTAGAGGTTTGTTGTATTCTCTTAATTTGTCTATTGCTTTTAAGGCATGCTCTTCTATTATTTTCTTAGATGCTTTCTCTTCTGCGAAGTTTCCTGCCTCTTTTAATAAAAATAATCCAAGCCTTATATCTTTTAATTCAAAAGTTTTTTCGACTATCTTATCAAATGCTCTCTGGTCCATTATGCTTGGATAGAATGCATATTCTAATCTTTGTTTCAGAATGTCACGAGTTTCTGATAGGCTATATGGTCTGAACTCTAAGATTTCTGGGATTAATCTTGATTTCAATCTTGGTTCAAATTTGTGTAAGACATTTTTGTCATTTGTAATCATGATTATTGATTTTCTGTAAATGTCTTCTGAGATTGAGTATAAGAAAGAATAATCTGTTAGTTTGTCTACTTCATCTAAAATAAATACTACTGATTTTTTGTTTAATCTTTGTGTTACTATATCTAAAAGCTCATCTGTTTTTTTATTTTGTATCAGTTTATAGCCTATAAGAGAACATATTTCTACAACGACCTTGTATGATGTATCTTTTTTCCAGCAATTAACATATATTGGAATAACATCATCTGTTGTTTCTTCTAATTCTTCAAGCACTTTTCTGCATGCTAAAGTTTTTCCAATTCCTGGCTCTCCGTGTATCAGTAAGTTCTTTCCGTTTCTTTTATCAAATAGAGGCTTTATGCAGTTGGCTATTTCCTGATTTTCGTTTTCTCTGTGTGAGATTTTTTTAGGTTGGAAAGAAGAGTCTAGAGAGACTTCATTCTTGAACAAAGATTCAGAATCCTTTAAAACGTCATCAAATAACCCCATAAGACTAGAAAGATAAGAGAATTTTTAATTGTTTCTATTAGATTTCTTGAATTCCTTCTTTTGTCAAAGCAATTAATCTTATTCCTAAACCTAGTTTTAGTAAAGCTGAAAGTAAAGCCATATGTTCTTTTCCTGTTCCTGAAACAATGTTTAATGCAATCTCTCCGTTTATTTTGTCTTTTAGCTTAGAGCAGATCTCTTCTTGGAGTTCTTTTAGGCCTTGATTGCTGTCAATTAAGATGAATTCTGTGTTTTCTGTCTTTTGAAAGTTCTCTTTTCCAAAGTCATTTGTGATTAGAATTACTTTATCCCACTTTTCATCTTGTATCAATCTGGAAACATGACCCCAAGTACCTTTTCCAGTGGATAAACAAGCAACCAGTGATGTCATTCTTGAATGGTTTTTATTTTGTTTTAAAAAGATTTCTATTGGTTAAAATAATAATATATATAAATAAGTTCTCTTTTCAAGATGTTGTGGTTTGAACACTGCCAATATACAATAGGTTGTATACATTATGAAATGTCCTTTTTGTGGGAATGAAAGCAATAAAGTCGTAGATAAGAGAGAAACAGAGGATCAGATTGTCACAAGAAGGAGACGTGAATGTGAGAAATGCAACAAAAGATTCACAACTTATGAAAGGGTTGAAAATGTTGATCTTGTTATCTTAAAGAAAGACGGGATAAGACAACAGTTTGACAGGGAAAAATTAAGAAGAGGAATATTAAAATCTTGTGAGAAAAGACACATTCCTACTGAGAAAATAGACCATGTTGTGGATGGTATTGAAAATAAGCTAAGGTTGAGTAAAAAAAAGGAAATTCCAAGTCAATTTATAGGTGAGCATGTGATGAAAGCGTTAAAAAAATTAGATAATGTTGCTTATGTAAGATTTGCATCTGTCTACAAGGATTTTAAGGATGTAAATGATTTCAAAAAGGAGCTGAGGGGATTATAAATGTCTGGAAAAAGAGCTTTGACCATTGAGAGATATTTTTCTGATTCTGAAACAAAACCCTTTGATAGGGTTAAGTGGGAAACATGTGATGTAAATATAAATGATGATTCGGGAAAAGAGATATTTGTTCAATCTGGTTCTGAATTTCCAACATATTTTAGTTTTTTGGCAAGACAAATTGTTGCGTCAAGATATGCTTATGGACAATTAGGAAGTGAAGAAAGAGAGACTTCCTTGAAAAGCATTATTGGAAGAGTTAGTGAAACTTACGGTCAGGAAGCAGTTAAAAGAGGATACTTTGGTAAAGAAGATGCACAAATTTTTACTGATGAAATAGCAGAAATAACACTACATCAAAGATTTGCCTTTAATTCTCCTGTTTGGTTTAATGTTGGTGTGGGAAGATATCCCTCAGCCAAAACCGATAATAAAACTGGTTTTTATGCAGTTGGAGAAGATGGTATTGTAAAAGAATTAACTCCGGAAGAAGCACCACTTCATCCCCAAACTTCTGCGTGTTTTATACAGAGTGTGGATGATACTATGGAAGATATTCTTGATCTTGCAAAGAGAGAGGGAAGATTGTTCAAGTATGGATCTGGAACAGGGACCAATTTATCTTCATTGAGAAGTTTTAGGGAAAGATTATCTGGGGGAGGTGTTCCTTCTGGGCCCTTAGCTTATGAGAAATTTTATGATGATGTTGCAGGGATTGTAAAATCTGGTGGAAAAACCAGAAGAGCTGCAAAGATGAATGAACTGAATATTGAGCATCCGGATATCATGGAGTTTATTGTTGCAAAAAGAGATGAAGAAAAAAAGGCCATGGCCCTTGTAAAAGCAGGTTATAGTGTAAGAGAAGCTTCCGAATCAGTTTCTTTTCAAAATGCAAATTTTTCTGTGAGTACAATTGATGAATTCTTACAAGCAGTGGAAGATGATGATGTATGGAAAACAATCCCTGTTCATAGTATGGACCTTGCAGATGAAATGCCCATGCATGGTGCAAAAAAGCTTTTAGAGACTATAGCTGAAGCTGCTTGGGGGTGTGGAGATCCTGGAATACAATATAGAACAACTATGAATATATGGAATACTGTTAAGAATACAGGAAAGATTAATGGAACTAATCCTTGTTCAGAGTATGTATTCCTTGATGATACCTCATGTAATCTTTCTTCATTGAATTTGAGAAGATTCCAAAAGGTAGAAGGGGGATTAGAGGTAGAGGATTTTGAGAAAGCAATAGAGGTAATGACCATTGCTATGGATTTAAATTACGAATTTTCTGCTTTCCCTACCGAGAGAATCGCTCAAAAGTCTTATGATAATAGAACTCTAGGGGTGGGTTATACAAACCTTGGAGCATTATTAATGGTAGAGGGATTAGCATATGACTCTGATGAAGGTCGTGCAGTTGCAGCAGTCGTTACTGCTTTAATGGCTGGAAAAGTATATGAAACTTCTACGATGATGGCAGAGAGTCTTGGAACTTTCAAGAATTATGAAGAAAATAAAGAGCCTATGATGGAAGTTATGCATATGCATCGTTCGGCTTTAGATGGTATTGATCTAGGAAATCTTCCTGAAGCCTATCGTTCTGTTTTTGAAAGAGCAAAAGAAGTTTGGGATAATGTTTTGGAGAGGGGAGAAAAGTATGGGTTTAGAAATGCACAGGGAACCGTGCTTGCTCCGACAGGAACAATATCCTTCATGATGGATTGTGACACTACAGGAATAGAACCAGATCTTGGTCTTGTGAAAATAAAGAATCTTTCAGAGGGGGGGCTACTCAAAATAGTCAATCAAACCGTTCCTCTGGCATTAGGAAAATTAGGCTATGATGAAAATCAAATTAATAGTATAAAAAAATATATTTATGAAAATGAAACAATAGAGGGTGCTCCTCATTTGAGAGCTGAAGATCTTCCTATTTTTGATTGTTCATTTAAACCAGTAAATGGAAAACGTTCAATAAATTGGAAAGCACATCTTAAAATGATGGCTGCTGCTCAGCCTTTCTTATCAGGAGCCATTTCAAAGACTATTAATATGCCTGCAGACTCAACTCCTGTGGATATTGCAGAAGCTTATATGATGGGGTGGAAGCTGGGATTGAAAGCACTAGCAATTTATAGAGACGGGAGTAAGGCTTGGCAGGCTTATGAAACTGGAGCAGGACCAAAAAAAGCAGTTTCTCCCTCCCCGGCTAATAGAGTTAAATTGCCCACTACAAGGAACTCGACAACCCACAAGTTTACACTATCTGGACATGATGTTTATGCTACTGTGGGTCATTATGATGATGGAAAACCAGGAGAACTATTTTTAACAATGTCCAAGGAAGGTAGCACGTTAAGGGGGATGATGGATGCCTTTGCGACCTCAGTTTCTATGGGTCTTCAATCTGGGGTTCCAATAGGTACATATGTAAAAAAATTCATGGGAGCTAGTTTTGAACCAAATGGATGGGTTGAAGAGGGAGATAAGGAGAGAATTCACCAAGCAAAATCCATAATAGATTATCTGTTTAGATGGATGGGTTATCAATATGTTCCGGGATTTGGAGAGGTTCCATTGGATGATAATAATAGTGCTCCTGTTGTAATAACCAACGGCAAATTAGAAGAAACGGTTTCTGGAGAAAATCCTAGAAATGGAAATTCAAAAACTCCGAAGGGGCCTCTTGCGGAAACATTCTGTGCAAATTGTGGGAGTAAAGAACATACCTATAAATTAGGAGATTGTTTAGTTTATTGTGATATTAACTTTGGGGGTTGTGGTTTTCAAGATCCCAAAGGATGTGGTGGTTAATTCATAGACAACTTTATAAAACTTTTAATTAAATATTACTTATGCCAAAAACAGCTTATTTTGATAATGGAGCAACTACTAAGGTTGATGAAAGAGTAGTTAAAAAAATGGAAGGGGTTTTTCTTAGAAATTATGGGAATGCTAGTTCTATGCATATGGTTGGACAGGATGCCAAGAGTTTATTAGAAGATGCGAGAAAAATTATCAAGAAAAAATTAAATGCCAAAAAAGTAATCTTTACTTCTGGCGGGAGTGAGAGCGATAATTTAGCAATTAAAGGTGTTGCATATTCTAAAAAAAGAGGACATATTATAACAAGCAAGATTGAACATCCTGCTGTATTGAGAACTTGTGAATCTTTAGAAAAGGAAGGTTTTGAAGTTAGTTATTTAGATGTTGATAAAGAAGGTTTTGTTAATCCCGAAGATGTTAAAAAAGAAATTAAAAAAAATACTATACTGGTAAGCATAATGTTTGCAAATAATGAAATTGGAACTATACAAGACATTGAGAAAATTGGGAAGATATGTAAGGAGAATAGAGTTTTGTTTCATACTGATGCTGTTCAAGCATTTACAAAAGAAAACATTGATATGAAAAATATGAATATTGATTTGTTGAGTCTGAGTGGGCATAAGATTCATGGCCCAAAAGGGATTGGTGTTTTAGCCTTTGGCTCTGATGTTGAACTGAAAAGATTAATTGATGGTGGCGGACAGGAGTATAAGTTAAGAGCAGGTACTGAGAATGTTCCTGGTGCTGTTGGTTTTGCAGAGGCTGTTAAATTAATTAAAGATGATGATGTAAAAAGAATGAAAAAATTGAGAAATAAAATAATTGATAATGTTTTGAAAGAAATTCCAGATTCAAAGTTAAATGGACCAAGAGAAAAAAGACTTGCTAACAACGTTCATTTTAGTTTTAAAGATGTTGAGGGAGAAGCTCTTGGGGGATACTTGTATGGTAAGGGTCTTTGCACTTCAACTGGTAGTGCTTGTGCAACTTTGAGTATGGAACCAAGCCATGTTTTAGTTGCCCTTGGTTTGGAAAAAGAGTTTTCCAATGGGAGTGTAAGAATTACCTTAAGCAAGTTTACAACCGAAGAAGAAGTAGACTATTTGTTGAAAGAATTACCCCATATTGTTAAAAAATTGAGAAGATTTTAAAATGAAAGTTAGAATAAAAAAATTGAGAGAGGATGCAATTATTCCCTCTTATGCTCATGAAGATGATGCGGGTGTGGATTTACATTCTTGTGAAGAGCATATTTTGAATCCTGGAGAAAGAGTCTTGGTTAAAACGGGATTGTCCGTTTCCATACCAAGAAATTTTGAAGCACAGATAAGACCAAGATCTGGATTAGCATTGAAACACGGAATAAGCATTGTTAATACCCCCGGAACTATTGATTCTGGTTATAGAGGAGAGATTGGAATTATTGTGATTAACCATGGTAAGGATGTTTTTAAGATTGAGAAAGGAAAAAAAATAGCACAGATGGTTTTCAAGGAGATTGAGCAGGTTGAATTTGAAGAAGTTGATGAGTTAGATAGTAGTAATAGGGGAGAAGGAGGTTTTGGTTCTACTGGTTTGTAAAGGAAACATTTAAAAGAGTTAAAAATGGTTAATTATAAAATGAAAGCTATTGAACAAAAAATAACTAAGGATATGACCATGGGGGAAATTATGACGAGATTTCCCGAAGCTGTGGAGGTCCTATTTGGAATTGGTTTAGGCTGTGCTATGTGTCATGGTGCATCTTTTGAAACTGTTGAGCAAGGATGTAAAGTCCATGGAATGACTGACAATGAGATTGATGAACTAGTTAAGAAGTTAAATGAGAAGGTTAATAAATAAGTTTAGATTTCTTTCTTTATGGTTGATAATAGATTGATAAGATTTGTTAAAGCTTTAGAGAAAAATTTCAAAAATGAAAACTTAGATTTGTATGAAGAGGATAGATTAGAATTCTTTAGACAGAGAAGAAAATTTTTGGAAGAAAATATGTATAAATTTAAAAATGAAAGTCAGTAAAAATATTCCTCTTGCGGAGATAACTCTAAGAAGATACGAAAGGCCTTATAATATGCCCAAGAGAGAATTGATAAAAAAATTATGTTTATCAGTGGGATTATTACAACCAGGAGATTCTAGAGATGTTATTGTTGATGTTCTTCAAGTTTTACTTGATAATAAAGAGATGAATAGCAGAGAGATTGAGAAAGAGGTCATTAATCTAAGAAAAAAACAGAAGTTAGCTCTTGTTGGAATTGCTGGAAGTAACATAAGAAGACAACTGAAGAGATTAAAAGATTTGTATTTGGTTGAAAACAATGAGAACATCTATAGAATAAGCGAGAATGATAAACTAATTAATATCTTTGAAGAGAAAATTGAAAATTTCTATTTGAAGAGCATAGTTTCCAGAGTAAAAGAATACTTCAAAGCAATCAAATAGATTTATATACCAATTATATTTTTTAATATATATGACGGAAAGAAAAGAGGCATGGTTCAGAATTCTTGTTCTTGTTGTTAGCGGAATCATAATTTTATTATGGGGTGCTTTGATAAGATTTGTTTTCTTAATTCACTGGATTTATGTTGTATTTAGGGGAAGAAGATCAAGAAAATTAGCAGAATTCTGCGAGATTTGGAATACTCAGTTCTATGTTTTATTGAGATATCTTACTTTTGTTTCAAATGAGAGACCATTCCCCTTCAGAAACTTGACAAAGAGTTTTTCTAAATTTAAATAGCAAAGCTTATAAATCCCGTTTTTTGTTAAAAATTATCCGATAAGACTACTTAATGTAGGAGGACAAATGAACAAGAATCAAATTATTGAAACACTGAAAAATCTAAGAAGCATTTCTAAGAAAAGAAAGTTTAACCAGAGTATTGATTTGGTCATTAATTTTAAAAATTTAGATTTAAAGAAAAATAATCTTGATACTTTTGTAAGTCTTCCCCACTTTAGAGGAAGAGATGTTAAAATTTGTGCTATTGTTGACCATGAATTGGAAAATCAGGCTAAGGAACACTGTGACCAAATCATATTAAAGAAAGAATTGGATTCTTATAAAAGTAATTTGAAGAAAGTAAAGCAAGTCTCTAAGAGTTGTGATTTCTTTATTGCTCAAGCTAACTTAATGGGACTGATTGCTACAGTATTTGGTAGAATATTAGGTCCTATGGGGAAGATGCCAAATCCTAAAGTAGGAGGAGTATTGCCTCCAACTGGGCAGATCAAACCGGTAGTGGAAAAGTATAAGAAACTAGTAAGAATAATGACTAAAAAAGAGCCTGTTGTTAAGATTAATGTTGGAAGGGAAAACTTAACAGATGAGATTATTTCTGATAATATAATGGCTATTTATGACAATGTTTTACATCAATTGCCCAAAGAACAAGGTAATATCAAAAATGTGATGATTAAGTTTACCATGAGCAAGCCACTGAAAGTGGGTGAGAAGGTTAAGTTGGAGAAGAAAGAATGAAAGCACATGTATCTGAAGCAAAGAAAAAGGAAGTAGAGCTTTTAAAGCAACTAATCCAAAAATATAAAATAATTGGGATTGTAGACTTGAAAGATCTTCCTAGTGCACAGATGCAACAAATAAAATCCCAGTTGGATGGAGTTTTACTTAGAGTCACAAAAAAGAGATTAATTAAAATCGCATTTGAAGATCTTAAAGATAAAATAAGTGGCATTGATAAACTTGAAGAAAAATTATTAGTTAAGCAAGTAATGCCTTCATTAATATTCACTAATCAAGGGTCATTTAAGTTAGCCAAAGCATTAAGAAAAGGAAGAACCAGTGCGGCTGCAAGACCTGGACAGATTGCACCTAAAGACATTGTTATTCCTGAAGGTCCAACGTCATTTACTCCTGGACCAATCATAGGAGAGTTGGGTGCAGCAGGTATTAAAGCAGCTGTTGAAGGCGGAAAAATAGTTGTAAAACAGGAGTCCAGGTTGGTTAAAGAAGGGGAAATAATCTCTGAAAATAAAGCATCTTTAATGGCAAAGTTTGGAATAGAACCGATGGAAATTGGATTGAACCTACTTTGCACTTATGAAGAAGGGATTATATATGACAAAAAAATACTTGATGTTGATGATAGTGTTTATATTGAACAATTAAAAGAAATAAGCAGAGATTCAGTAACCTTGGCTGTTGAAGTCAGTTATTATATAAAAGACACTGCAGAGCTATTGATTAAGAAGGCTTATTTAGCTGCTAAGGGTCTTGAGTCTGGTTTGGATATTAAAGAAGTGGGTCAAGTTGTTGAAGAGAAGAAGAAAGAAAAACCAGTCGAAATCATAGAAGAAGCACCAATGGAAAAAAAGAAGCCTAGTGCTGAAGATCTTGTTCATGAAATCAGTGAAAGAATAAAAGAAGAAAAGATACAAGAAGATAAAAAAAGGAAAGAAGAGGAAGCAAAAAGAGTTCCTAGCGCTTCTGAGTTAGCACATAAGAAAAAGGAGACATCATAATTATTGGAGGTTAAAATGGAGTATATGTATGCATGCATGTTGCTGCACAAAGCAGGAAAAGAAATTAACGAGGCAAATATTAAGAAGGTCTTAGAATCTGCAGGCGTAAAAGTAGACGAAGCTAAAATCAAGGCAGTTGTTGCTGCTTTGGAGGGCGTCGATATAGAAAAGACTATTGCAGAAGCTTCCGTTCCGATGGCTGTTGCTCCCGCTGCTGGCGGAGAAGTCAAGGAAGAGAAGAAAGACAATAAAAAGTCAGAAGAAGACGAGAAAAAGGCTGAAGAGCAAGCTGCAGCAGGTCTTGGTAGTCTGTTCGGTTAATCTTCCTTTTTTATTTATTATTGAAGATGTCAGGTCCTCTCGACCTTCAACACAGATTAAAAAATGCAAAATAATGCCGATAAGAAAAATTTAACGACAAAGTTAAAAGATTTGAATAGAGAGATTTCTGCTCTAAGGAATAAACTTAACGAAATTAATTCTTTAAAAGAAAAATGGTTTAATAAAAAAGAGGAGCTTAAAAAAGAAGTTTCTAAACTTATTAATCATATCAAGCAGGTCAGAAAACAAAAAGATAGCTTGAATAAGAAGGTTCAAGATCTGAAAAAGGAAAGAGATGTTTATCATAATACGGTCAAGGAAAAAATAGAACAAATCAAAAAATTAGATACTGGTAAAAAAGAGGACAGAAGAGAAAGTCCCAAGATAATTCTTGAGAATATTGAAAAACTTGAAATGAAAATAGAAACTGAAGTGTTATCTTTGAAAAAGGAAAAAGAGATTATGAAACAAATAAAATTGATGAAAAAAAGATTAGGTGAAATTCAAACAAAAAATAAGGGGTTTGCCAAGAGTGGTGAAATAAGCAAAGAGATTGATGAATCTAAGAAAAAAGCCGAAGATATTCATAACAATGTTAAACAAACTGCTGAAGAAAGTCAAAAATATTTTGAAGAAATAAAAAAAGTCAGTAAGGAAATTGATGATATTAACAAAAAGCAAGAAGAGGCCTTTAATAATTTCGCGCAGAGTAAAGATGAATTCTCTAAACTCAATTTGGAACTGGAAAATAAATTAAAAGAAGTTTCTGAGCTAAGAAAACAAGTAGAAACTTCCGAAGAATCAAAGAAAAAAACAAAAAGTCAAAAAGATGATGAGTTATTAAAAGAAAAGAAAATTAGCGTAGAAGAAAAATTAAAATCTAAAAAGAAATTGACTAAGGAAGATTTATTAATATTGCAATCAGATAATTAAGAATGAGTTTATTGAACGGTTGGATTGAATGGACAAAAGAGGTGTTTGTGCCTTTAGGGCCCTTTGGGTTGTTTTTTCTTAGTTTTATTGAGGCTTCTTTTTTTCCGGTACCTGTAGAAACTTTACTTTTTGTTTTAGCCTTTGCCAACCCTGAACTTGCTATTTATTTTGCTCTTATAGCTACAATAGGAAGCGTTCTTGGAGGAATTTTTGGTTACTATATTGGATATGTAGGAAAGATGGCAATTCTTGAGAAGTTGTTTAGTAAAAGCAAAATTGAGAAAATGCATAATATGTTTAATAAATATGGTTGGCTGTCTGTTTTTATTGGAGGATTTACCCCCCTGCCATACAAACTTTTTACCATTGGTGCAGGCGTTTTTTATATTGATATGAAGAAATTTGTAAGTGCTAGTATAGCTAGTAGAGGGTTTAGGTTTTTTGCAGAGGGTATATTGATAATGTTGTATGGAGAACAAATAGCTGACTTTTTTAATAAAAATTTTAATTTGATTACCATAATAATAGTCGTTTTATTGATTCTTGGTTATTGGATATACAAAAAAAAGTTTAGATAGAACCCTCTTCTTTTAATTCTGAAACCAATCTTCTTGTTCGGTCTTCTGAAATTCCTTTTGCATTGGCAAGGCTAACAATATTTTGCATGTACAATGGCCCGTTTGGGTTTTTTCTTTTTAAGTTAACTATTATATCCTGGAGCGTATCTTTCTCATTTCTTCTTGGAGGTTCTGGGTGAGGAACACTTCTTGTAATAGGGGTGCTGTTTGAATGTCTATTCCCATTTTTTTCACTAAGACCGCCCATTGATATTGCAGAAAGATCTACGCTAGGAGGGGGAGTTCTTATTGGTCTTTCTTCTTTGGGAGCAACAATAGGAACAATAGGCTCTATCCTTTTTTCTTGTTGTGGCAATTGAGGGGATTGGGGTATTTCTGGAGGTTCTTCTTTTGTTTCAATCTTTGGTATTGTTGTTTGAACTCCCGATTCACTTCTTCTTTCTATTGCCCTTTTTATTATCTCTATTGTGCTTTTTAATTCTTCTACTCTTGTTTCTTCTGTGTGTATTTTTATTTCCATACACTTTCTTTAGTTTTAGAGATTTATATATTTTTGTTTGCTCTACTAAATACTTTAGATCCGAGTAAATAGGGATGGATTTTATTTTGTACCTCTTTATTAGGTATATCCAAATGAGAGCTACCACCACAGAACCTATAAGAATCCAAAGAGTTAGGTGAACGGTTTCAAATAAATTTTGATTGTTATTTGATAAAATTAGGAGCAAAATTACTATCCTTATCGTGTTTATTGCTAGTAAAATTAGGGATCCCAGAAGAAACATTTTTAGCCTTATCAATGGTCTGATGTCTTTTGTCAATAATACTAATAACATCAATAGGTAGAATGCTGATATGGCTGCACAAGCCGGGATGAACTTTGTTATTATCCCATTTATTATTAAATAGGGATATGTCAGAGATACTTCTTGTTGTAATACTATTAAAATAAGATAAGATAGGTAAATTGTAGCAGGGAGGATGATTGCTTTTAGTAAGGAGTAGGGAATAAGAAATGCTATTATGATTCTTATGACTAAATCATACCCCTTTCTCATAGAATAAAAATGGGTTAATTATTTAAATACCTATTGTTTGTTTCAAAAAATGAAAAAAGTTTGGTGGTATTTTATCGTTTTTGTTCTAATGGTATTTAGTTTTTTTGTTGATAGAATAATTTCTATTTTTGTTGTTGACAACAGGAATCCATATCTTATTGGATTTTTTGAATTTGTAACGCATTTTGGAGATTGGTTTATTCTGTTTATCTTCATAGGAATTTTTTTATTTTTGAAGATGGATAAAAGATGGGTTGTTTATTCCTGGTTAAGTCTTGGACTTACATTACTGGTTGTTTATTTATTGAAATTCGTATTTTCTAGAGAGAGACCTCTTGATTTTGGCACAAGCTTTTCTTTTCCAAGCGGGCATACTTCTGCTGTATTTTCCTTAGTTCCTTTTTTTGTTAAGAGATTTAAAGATTACAAATTTTTGATAATTATGATTGCTGTATTTGTCGGATTTTCTAGGATATATTTGGGGTATCATTATTTAAGTGATGTTTTAGGAGGGGGGCTAATAGGGTATGTTATAGGTGAGGTAGTTTCAAAAAATGAATCTAGAAATTAAAAGACAGTTTTTTCACGCCTCATTTGGAATTGCTGCTGTTACTCTTCTTTATTTTGAAATTTTAGGTTTATTATTTTTTTTAATTTTGTTTTTAATTGGCATTATTGTTTCTATTGTTTATAACAGGAGAAAGATTAAGGTTATAAAGTGGTTTTTAGATAAATTTGATAGAGAGGGAGTTTATCCTGGACAGGGAGCGCTCACTTTTTTGCTTGCTATTGTTCTTTCTTTATTGCTATTTGAGAAAAACGTTGCGTTAGCTAGTTTAATGATACTCTCTTTAGGAGATAGTTTTTCACATTTAGGAAAATTTGGAAAAATAAAACATCCATTCAATAACAAAAAGTTTATAGAAGGAGTCGTACTGGGTATTTTGGTTGGTTGGTTAGGTGCATTTTTCTTTGTAAGTTCTTTGGTGGCTTTTTTTGGAAGTTCGGTTGCTATGTTATTTGAAAGTTTTGAGATAAATATATTAAGCAGGAGGATAGATGATAATATTATAATTCCTTTAGTTGCTGGGGTGGTGATGAGCTTATGATTGAAAGATTATTTGAAATTATTAAGGCTCCTGTAGAGTTTCCTAATATGATTTGGGTGCTTATTCCTTTGGTGGTTACTATTTTGCTTACTGAGTTTTATTTTGACAGATATAAATATGAGGAAAGGGGCTGGGGATATTCTTATGGAAATAGTATGATCCTAATTTTTGTTAGTTTGAATCTTTTGGGTTATATGTACACGAATAATATATTGGCAGTTGATATTGTGAATACCGCATTTTCTATTGCTGTGGGCGTGATGGGTAGTTTGTTGTTGATTTTCAATTTTTTTCATGCCTTACCGGAGCAATTAGCATTTGGGATTAGCAGCGCCTTGCCTGTTAATTTCTTGGCGTATATGGCAGTTATCTTAGTTTATTCGAATATTATTGTGGATTATACTACTGTTTTTGCTTCTATTATCTTTTTGATTATGTGGACTGTCTTTATTTGGATTGTCAATAAGATTATTCCTAGTGCTTGGAGTCCTAATTTAACAAAAGAAGATGTTCCAGAGCCGGATAAATCCAAAAAGAAATAATTGTTATTTAAGAGTAGGTAACCGAAAGGTTTATAAACAATTTATTACTCTTGAGAAGCAACTATAAACCATATATATGGGGGGTATAAAATGAAAAAATTATTTATTATATTACTGGTTTTGATTTCATTGGTTAGCTTGAGCTCAGCTAATGCATTATGCGGCAATGGGATCGTAGAAGCTGGTGAACAGTGTGATGGTACTAATCTTGATGGTAGTAGCTGTTCTATACAACCAAATCCAACATTTTCTGATGCAGAGTTAGGATGTTATCCGGCTGGAACTGCTAACGAGTGTAAATTTATGACGATGCTATGTTATGGTTATCCTGATGCAGAACTATGCTACACAGATTCAGATTGCTCTGTAGGACAAGTGTGTGGATCTAGCTATTATTGTGAAGCTGGTGTAGGAACACAAGACACTACAGGAACAGGCAACTTTGATATTACTATAGGACTAAATCCTACCTTAGCAGATCCTGGAGCAGCTGTTCAGGGAACTGTAAGCGTTAAAAACAACGGAGCAAATACTGTTAACATATTAACAATCACAAGTAATGCTCTTGAATTAAGCACAGATGTTTCTGTAAAGATAGCAGCACCTTCAATTGGATCAATATCCAGTTTGGGTGCAGGACAAACAAAGAATGTTGCATTTACTTTAAATGTTCCAGCAACTCAATTTGGAACTTACAATGGAATTGTAACTGTTGTTGATTCTGCAAACGCAAACAACCAAAATGAAAATACATACAGTTTGATTGTAAACCAGAAGAATGCATTTATTGTAGCAGATTCAGCTGGAAATGAACTTTCTGAACTTTTACTTGATGGTCAAGAAGATGAAACTGTTTCTGGAACATTGTATGTTAAGAATACGGGAAGTACTATTTTGTCAGTAGGCTCCTCAAGTTTTGCATACGATATAACCAAATTTGAGAGAAGCAATAGACAGATTGGATTGACTTTTGGTACAATTTCAAGTATTTTACCTGGGGAAAATAAGGCTGTTGGCTTAACTGCAAATATTCCAAACAATATGAACTTGGATACTTATTCAGATACAGTAACTCTTACAGCTAATGGTGTTCAAGATGCTTTCAATTTGAAGGTAAGAGTACAACCAGAAGTATGTACAGATGGTATTATTGGGAACTTGGATATAAGTATTAATGATCCAGACAACAATGATGAATATGCCCCTGGAGACACAATTAAATTAGACGTAACTGTTGATAATAACGATGATGACGACTTGGATGTTATTGTAGAAGCTTTCTTGTATAATATTGATCAGGATGATGAAATCGCAAGAGAAGAAAGTTCATCTGATTCTATAGATTCAGGAGATGATTTAGATTTTGAATTTGATTTAGACATTCCAGAGGATAATGATTTAGATGAAAGTGACGAGTATATTTTATATGTGAAAGCATATGAAGATGGTCAAGAAGACGATCATTGTGCTCAAGATAGTTTAACAATAGACATTCAAAGAGATAGCAAAAAAGTTGTTGTAAAGAGATTTGATGTAAGGCCAACATTTGTAAATCCTGGAGAAGCTGTAAGCTTTGAAGTTCTTGTTGAGAATCAAGGAACCAAAGACATGGATGATGTTTATGTTGAATTAAGAGAAGGAACCTTGAGTATTGGAGAAAGAACAACAGAGTTTGAATTGAAAAAATACAGCAAAGATGACAATGATGCAACAAGAAGATTCACAGTAACAATCCCTGAGTCTGCAACACCTGGAGATTACTTTGTTGAAGCTATTGTTTATTATGATGGCGCAGATGAATCTGACAGCGAGTTTGTAACTCTTAAAGTTGGTGGAGAAGAAAGCATTTCAGGAAAATCTCCAAGCTTAAGTTTAACTACAACCACAAGTTCATTTGATGCAAGTCAAAACAGTGGAAGATTGCATTTGGTTATAACAAACAATGAAGCAAACGATTTAACTGGTACTTTGGAAATTAACCCTGTTGGTTCATGGGCAAATCAAGTTACTCAGAGTGTAAGCTTACACAAAGGAGACAATAACTTGTATTTAGAATTGCCTTTGAGTGATGCAGAGGGAAAACAGAGTGCCAATGTTGTTGTAAGGATTGATGGTTATGATGCAAAACAGTTTACATTGAATTTTGATGTAGCTGGAAAGAAGAGTGCATTAGATGGACTAAAAGACTCAACAGCTTTATTGGTTGTTGGTTATGCAGCATTGATTTTAGTTGGACTTTACTTACTAAAGTTGATATTTGCAAGACCTAAGAGAAAATCTCTTATTTAATTTCTTTTTTTTATTTTCTTAGTTATTTAGAACAGAAAGATTTATATATTACACACACTTATTAGTAATTACGGTGATTACTTTTGGTTAAATACAGTAAACATGCAAGAGAAAAGATGATAGAGCGAGGCATATCTGTTAATGAAGTTGAACAGGCAATCAAATTGGGTGCAAAAGAATTACAAAAGCCAAATAGAATCTTGTATCATTTTAGATATTTTGTTGTAGTAACCAAAAAAATAGAAGGAGAAGATTTTGTAATCACTGTCAAACCAAGAGGTTAAAATGAAATGTCCAATATGTGAAAAAGGAATGTTGAAAAAAACTAAAATAAAAGAATATATGTTTGGAATTTATTTGGGCGAATTTCCTGCTGAAGCATGTACCATTTGTGGTGAGTCATTTACAGACTCTGAAACAACTAAAAAAATAGAAGAAATTGCTAAAAATAAAGGGCTTTGGAAGTTGGGTACAGCAACAAAGATCACCAAAACTGGAAACTCCTTGGCTGTTAGGATTCCTAAAAAGTTGGTTGATTATCTAAAACTCAAAGATGGAGAAGAGGCATATATTCATCCAGAGCAAAATAAATTGATTGTGGAACCAAAACTTTAAATTTTTAATTTTATTTTTAATTATTTTGGATAGAAAGATTTATATATTATTTGATATTCTAAGATATTAAGTGATATTAATGGATAGAACTAAGTACGATATAGAGATTAAACATCATGTTTTTGTTAGGGCCATGCAAAGAGGAATAAATTCAGATATGATTGAGAGTACAATTGTTAATGGTAAGATTGAAAGACATGGTAAGAACTATGTTAAATTTGTCACAAAAGGAATCATTTGTGTTGGAGAAGTTTCAGGATTAAAAATAAAAATTATAACAATAGAAAGGAGGAATAGAAAATGAAAAAATGTACTGAGTGTAACGGATCTATGAAAGAACATAATGCCAAAACGCCGGAGGGATTTGATTATAGATACTTTAAATGCGATAAATGTGGAGAGGAAGTAGTAAATATGAAACAATTGCATAGCATAGCCGAAAAATACAGAATAATGAAGAGATATAATGCAAAATTGTCTAAATGGGGATTGAGTTTAGGAGTTAGAATCCCCAGAGAGCTTGTACAAAAGTATAAGTTTAAAGATAATGAGGAAGTAATTATTGTTCCGGAAGAGAAAGGGATAAAGATAATTCCTCAACAAATTGAAATGTCTAATACATTAAAAAGGAATGTTGCAAAAAACTAAAATAAAGGAATATATTAATATGGAAGAAGAACTTGAATTAAGACTTGGGTTAATAAAAAAAATTAAAGAAATTGAAAAACAAAAAAGTATAAGAGTAGAAGATTTTGCTAAAAGATACGGGTTGAAGTAAATGCATTTTGATACTTAAAGTTAAACATTCAGAAAAAATAGTTGATATTTACCTTTATGATCATCATGATAGAATTTACAAATGGGTTCCCCAGGGTGACTAAATGAAAATCTAAATTTTTATTATATATTTTCTTTTTTAGTTAATTATATAAGTCAGTTAACTTGACTTAGTTATATGTGGTATAAAAAATATGGTTTTAATGAAAATCCTTTTTCTGTTAAAGCGAATTCTAATATTGTAGGAGTGGATAAGCAAAAGAAGCTAGTCAAAGATTACATCTTAAGCGGTGATATGTGTTTTTTGCTTGGAACTAACGGTGCTGGCAAAAGTTCTTTATTGTTTTGGTTGAAAGAAAATTTAAATGGTTTTAAAGTCATTTATGTTGATGCAGCTCAGGTCCATAAGGATTTTAATATTAGTGAGCTGTTGAGAGAGAATCTTAGTTTCTTTGATAGGATAAGAAGGAAGAGATTTCCAGATAATGTTATTGTTTTATTGGATGAAGGACAGGAATGTGATGAGGATTTTATTAAGGCCCTGAAGATGCATTGGGATCATGACAATGTCAAAAGTGTTGTTGTTGCACAAATAAATAAAGATCTTGGAAAGTTTAATGAGAGTTTTAGAGATAGAATCGGGGAAAGAAAGGTAGTTATGGGAAAAATTAGCAAGTCGGATGCGTATGATATGATCAATTCCAGAGTTGGAGAGAACAATCCTTTCGAAAAGGATGCTTTGGATGTTATTTTTGAGAAGAGCGATTTTATTCCTAGAAAAATATTGGAAAGCTGTGAATTATTATGTGTTAAATTGCAAGGTAAAGAAGGCAAGATAAATGTCTTTGATATTGAACAAAATTTAGATAAACATGTTAAGATAGATGATAGTGCTGAAGGATTAGTCGGTTTTAGTCCTATGCAAAAAAGCATTATTACTCTTTTACGGGATGGAGCAAAGACTGCTAAGGATTTAGCTGGGAATCTTGGTACTAGTGAAGGTTCTGTTGGAAAACAGTTAAGTAAGCTTATAGGGATGGATGTAGTTGCTATTAAGAGTGAGAAAAGGCCTAAAAAGTATGGGCTGGTTAAGGGTCTGAATTGAGATGAAAATTATTTATACAAATGAAAAAATTGAATTAAAAAATAAGACCATTTTCTTAGAAAACTTAATAAAGTTGATATGTTTAATAAGTATTTAAGATGAGAAAATTACCTGATAGGATAGATTTGAAGGCTCTTGCTGAATTTAAGAAAAATAATTTTAAGGAGAGGCTGGGATTTGTTAAAATATATGCAGAAAAGATTAAAAAAACCAGTAATAAGAAATGGAGTTCTGAGCAAAAGAACATTATTTGTAATTCATAATATCTAAAACTATGGATTGGTTAAAAAATTAATATAGTTGTAAATAAGCAACACATGTTGTAAAAATGCAACCGATGTTTAGAATCAAGCGAGATAAAATGAAAATTATAACAAAATATTATGATAAAAATGGAAAGTTAAGAATTCTAAAAAATGATTCTGATGAAAAAACAGTAGTTAGATTTAAGATACTAAATGATGGAAGGGAATTTCCCTCCTGTGATTTTAGAGGAAAATGTACGAATAAAGCTTATGCAGAAGTTTATCCATTCTTATTAAAAAAATCAAAGAGTAGAGGTTGGAGTTATTTATGTAGAAAACATTACATGCAAGAACAAAAGAAGTTTAATGGAAAACTTCCTGCATGTTTTAGTGTAGAATGGTAGTTTTTGATAAAAATAGAAACGATTTATACTAATTTCTATAAAAATAGAAACATTTATAAATATTAAAGATTAGTGATAGAAATATGAAAAAAATAGAGTTTGTATATAGGGAAATTTTGGACAGTGTAATTGAAAACAAGAATAAAACATTAACACAGTCAGAACTTTCAAAAAAATTAAAGATTTCATTAAGCACAGTGAATCATTCCTTAAAACCCCTAATAAAAATGAATTCTATTGAGATAAAACAAAGATGCTTTAAGGTTGTTGATGCAAAAAAAATACTTTATTATTGGGCTAGTATAAGAAATCTGGATAAAGATATAATATATTCAACCAGGGTAAATATGGATGTTGTGGATGTAGAAAAAAGTATGCCTAAAGATGCTGTATATGCTGCATATTCTGCATATTCATTTATCTTTGGAAGCGCACCGTCTGATTATTCTGAAGTTTATGTATACGGCGATGCTTCTCTTGAAAAAAGGTTTAAAAAGAACAATAATCCTGCTAATCTTTTTGTAATAAAAAAGGATGAATTTATGGATGGAAAAACAACATCAGTTGCACAGACTTTTGTTGATTTGTGGAATATAAAAACTTGGTATGCAAAAGAGTTTCTTAAAAGTTTTGAGGTGGAAATAAATGGACTATTGGAATGATATAATAACAGAAAAAAGTTGGGGCATACTCCAAGAAATTAGGAAGCTGCCAATTAATTTTATTCTAATTGGTGGATGGGCAAATTATTTGTGGACAAAAACACACAAGTCTAAAGATATAGATATTGTTATTGTTAATTTTGAAGATTTAAACTTTTTAAAAAAAAATTATGACTTAAAAAAGAACAACAATCTAAAAAAATATGAAATAAAAATAGAAAGTATTGATATTGATATTTATGTTCCTTATTATTCAAAGCTTAGCATTCCTGTGGAGGATTTGGCTAAATATTCAACTAAAGTCCAAAATTTTAATGTTGTTTCCCCAGAAGCTTTGCTTATATTGAAGCAGGGTGCTGAGATAGATAGAGGAGACTCAATAAAGGGGAAGAAGGATAGGATAGACATAATGTCGCTGTTATTATCTTTAGAGATAAATTTTGAGAAATATAATGAAATGATAAATAAATATAACTTAGATGATTTTAGGCAGAGGTTAAAAAAAATAATAATGACATTTAATGATGTTGAATATCTTGATCTTAATATTAGGGAGCTCAAGATAAAAAAGAGGGGAATTCTAAATAGATTATAGGTTCTAATTATTCTATACTATATTAATATTATTATATATTATGATAACATTATAAGGTACTATTATCTGACTATATTATCCTAACTTGTTACATTTAAGTTATATATTCTGACTAAGATATGACTAAGTTAATGTTAAAATAATAGTATTTTTAAACAAAATTAGCTTTTATAGACCTTATGAGTGAAAAACAACCAAAAAGAGCATACTATGAGATTAGACATATTTTGTTGAATTCTTTAAAATTTGGGCAGAAGACGCTTAATGAGCTTAGTAGAGACTCTGGTGTAAATTGGAAAACTTGTGATAATCATTTGGTTTGGTTAGTCGGTATGGGGTGGGTTGAAGAGGTGTTTTCTTCTAAGTATGTGAGAATCTTTAAAATTACTGAAAAAGGCATGGAGGAGCTTTCTAGAGCCAATATTTGATTAAAAATGGTTAAGGGAAAAAGAGGTGATAATTCTGGAAAAAAAGAACTTAGTCATTACAAGTTTATAGTCGGTGTTCTTTTATTTATTCATTCTCTTTTCTTCGGTAAGTTTAGTTTTAAGAAGTTAGTCAGTCATGATTCTAAATTGAAAAAAATTAAAATTGAAGCAGAACATGTATTTGTGTTTTTTGCTGTTTTGTTTTTCTTAGGGTTTATCCTTATACAGCATACTGTAGCAGGATCAGAATTTTTTGAAACTTCTGTTAGTGAATGGGAAGGAGTTTTTAGTAATACGACAACAGATGGAGAAAATATTACCTTACTGAACGGAAGTCTTGGTTTGGATTACTCATGGTTGGGTAATTATACTTCTAGTGTACTTGATTCTGGACAACTGGCTAGTTGGGAAAACATTAGTTGGAATGAACTTAACCAATCAGAGTTAGATAATATTTCTATGGAATACAGAACAAGCAATGATAATTTTTCTTGGAACTCTTGGACTGAAATAAGTAATGGCTATGGGCTGTTGAATGATAGTGCAAGGTATTTTCAGTACAGATCAACATTGGCTACAAATGATACCACTATTACCCCCTACTTGCAAGATGTTAATGTCACTTATAATAAAATCCCTTTAATAAATTACATTAATCCTACATTAAGCAATAATAGTTACATAAATGAAACTTCTATTTATGTAAATGCTTCTGTGGAAGATGAAGATGAGGACACTTTTACAATCAATTTCAATGACACCTTATATTATTTTACAAATAGCACTCATGAATACAACTTTGAAAACCTAGGAGATGGAAATTATTCAATATATGCATATGTCAATGATTCAAGAAACCAGACTAACTACACTGATATCAGGGAAATTGTAGTTGACTTAACACCACCTAGTGAATTTAATTTGACAAGCCCGGAAAATGCAAGCCAGACAGATGATAATACTCCCACATTAACATGGGATGTGGCAACTGATGAAGTGGGAATAGCAAACTACACTATAGAATTTTCAAACCAATCTGACTTTGGCTACATAAATGCAACTTATTATTCAGCAACAAACAGTTTTAGCAATTTAACTGAACTAAATAATGCAACCTGGTATTGGAGAGTTTTGGCATACGATTTAGCAGGAAATAATAATGCAAGTGAAATATTTAGTTTTACTGTAGCATCCGGGGGAACAATAATAGAAACTGTTACTGAGACCGTTACTGTGAGTGGGGGTGGAGGAACTAGCAAGAAACCATATTCATTGGATATAGTTGCACCTCCAACAATTACTTTGTATTCAAATGATGAAATTACAATTCCCATAATAATAAGAAATCCTGGCAGAGATTTCCAATTAAATAATATTGATTTGAGTGTGGTAAGTGATAATGGAGAGCTGATAGGATTTTTAGATACTACAAATATTGCTACATTGGCTCCAGGCAAAGAGGCTATTGTTAATTTGAGACTAATAACAAGTGCATTAAGGTTATTAGAGGGGCAGGGTAATTTTGGCCTGACAATAACTGCAAATGTTGCAAATCCTGCTTTTACAGATTCAATAAAAATATTTGCAAATGTTATTGATGTTAATTCAGAAAATAGAACTACGACTTATGCACAAATACAGGCAGCACACAGATTATTTGAGGGAAATCCTGAGTGTATTGATCTAAGTGAGTTATTAGACCAAGCTGATGAGGCTTTGAATAATAATGAGTTTGATAAAGCACATTCTTTATCTAAAGGTGCAATAGATGCATGCAATCAGCTTATTGAGTTGAGGTCAGAAGGAAAAATAAAATTGCCATTCATTGGTTATGTTTCTTTTGATGACGGTTTCGATTCCTTATTTGCTTTAATACCTGAAGATACAATAATAATTGCTTTGGAGATAATTGGGTTTGGTACTTTATCTATCTTTTTAATAAAATATTTGAGAGGGAGAAAAGGAAAGAAAAGTAGTAAAAATAAGATAGAAGCAGAACATGTGTTTGTATTCTTTATGGTCATGTTCTTTTTAGGATTTATGTTTTTGGATTATTCATTAGGATTGCAGGAATTTTTCCAGACAAATAATACTGATTGGACAGGAGAGTTCTGGCAGACACAAAGTGATGGAGAGAATATCACTTTAGCTCCATCAAATGATACTAATTATCTTAATGTAAATGCAGATAAGTTCCAAACTCCTGCTGGTGCTAGTTCATATATGTATGATGTTGTTTTTGATGATTCTGATAATACTCTTTGGGTTTTAGATAGAAATACGGAGGGTGCTTTTGATGTTATTTATCATGTGGATAGACAGGGAAATAATCTAAGCGGGAGTATTGGTTTAGATACAATAGTTCCTTCGGGGTTTCAAGCTGGACTGACATTTAATGGAAGTGATTTTTGGATAGAAAATGACCAGGGGGGTAGTGCCGAGGATTATGTTTTTCATATAAATAAAAGTGGAAATAATATAACTACTGGTTTTGACCCATATGATAATTTTGGTTGTAGTTCTCCGAATGGAATAACTTATGATACCAGAGATGGAACTTTGTGGATGGTATGTGCAACTCAAGCAGAGGTTTATCATATTTATACTAATGGTTCTCTAATAACTAATTGGGATATTGCTGCTGCGGGAGCAACTGGTGAAGGAATAGCCTTTGATGATAGGGATAATACCTTTTGGGTTAGTGACCTAGCTGACATTTTTGTTTACCATTTTGATGAAAATGGGAATAATATAACGGGCGGTTTTAATATATCCGAAGTAAACATTCCTCAGGGTATAACTTTGGATACTACAGATTACTCTTTTTGGGTTTCTAGTAGAAATGATGATTATATTTGGCATTATGACCATAATTACTTATTTTCAGAAGGAAATTATACTTCAAATGTTTTGGATGCTACTACACAAGCAAGATGGGAGAATATTACATGGACAAACACATCAACTGAAAACATTTCAATGGAATTCAGAACTTCACAAGACAATATAAGCTATGATAATTGGATTGCTGTTGCTAATGGATATGGATTATTAAATGACTCTGCCCGTTATTTCCAGTACAGGGCTTACTTAAACACAAGTGATACTTCTTATACTCCTTATTTGCAAGATGTTAATGTTACATATAATATTGCACCAACAATTCCTGAGTTAAACAAGCCGGATAATAATTCATTCTTTGATGTAGTTCCTGAATTAAATTGGAGCAACTCTACTGACTTGGACAATGATGATATTAATTATTATTTGGAGATAGATAATGACCTAGATTTTATTAACATTATTTATGCAAATAATTCAATAGCAGAAACAGATAACATTACAGGGGATGTTGGAATCATCCTGCCTGTTGAAAGCCCCTATTATTGGAGAGTTTTAGCTTATGATACTAATAATTTAAATTCATCTTGGAGTGAGATAAGGAAATTTGTTTATGATGTTTTTGCACCAAACTTCACTATAGATTATCCTGTAAATGGTACCATTTATAGTACTGTCACTAACTTTTCATTCTCATTTAATGAGCCAAACTTGGATTCATGCTGGTATCAGATTAATAACTCTGGAGTGAATGTTACTATTGATAATTGTGCGAGTTTTAATTATTCTGATATTTCAGTGGAAGAGTTTTATTGGGCTAATATTACTTTATGGTTGAATGATACAACTGGGAAAGAAGAAAGTAATTTTACAGAGTTCTTCTATAATGAACTGCCTGTAGCAAATACACTTAATATTGTTCCAGAAGAGCCATGGAGTAGATTTGATTTTAGGTGTGAGTTTAACATAACAGATACAAGTTATGATTATTTGGAAGTAAATGTTACATGGTTTAAAGATGGAGTTGCTTGGTTGGAAGATGATGAGATTCTTAATGTTTCTTCTGGAGATATTTATTATACTAATGACACTGGTAAAATAGAGAAAGAGGATACTGCAGGCAATGAAGTTTGGGATTGTGCTATCAATGTTTATGACGGAGTTTCTTGGAGTGACTGGAGTTATTCAAGTAATTCAACAATTGGCTATACTTCAAACGAATCAATAGATACTTCAAATGCAAATTGGGCAGGAGAGTTCTGGCGGACACAAAGTGATGGAGAGAATATCACTTTAGCTCCAATTTCCTTGCCGAATAATGATGCAAATGATTGGGTTAATATGGCAAATAATGTTGTTTTGTTCCATTTTGATAACAATTATACTAATGATAACATAACTATTGATAATAGTGGAGATAATAACAACGGTGTTATAAGTGATGGCTTTCAAAACCTAACTGAGGCACCCACATATCTTCCTAATGGGGGTGTTGTGGGGGGGGCTCTTGACTTAGATGGGGATGATGATTATATTAGTATTGGAACTTCATCTACTCTTAATGTTAGTACAACCGCAACTATCGCTCTTTGGTTTAAACCTGGAAGTCAGAGTGATGCTACGCCTGCATTGATATCTCAGGGGGGACTATCTAGTTTTTTTACTTTGAGGTTTGACCCAGGATTGGCTTTCCAAGATTATGAGGGAGGGTATAGAATAAGTACAAGTGCAATAAACTTTACAAGAGATACATGGAACTATATTGCGTTTACTTGTGATACCGATGCTAATACTTGGGAAGTTTATTTAAATGGAAATAGTTATGAGAATGGTACTCATTCAGCTATTGCCTGTTTGCAATATGGTTCTCCTCTCACACTTGGAGAAGATGTTTTGCATAGATCTTATAACGCTACCATCGATGAATTTGCATTATGGAATAGAGTTTTATCAGATTCAGAGATTTCAGATATTTATAATGCTCAGAAGGACGGATTTTATTTTTCAGAAGGAAATTATACCTCTGATGTGATTGATGCTGAGCGGAGTGCAAGATGGGAGAATATTAGCTGGACATATGACAATTATACCTCTGCTCCAAATATTTCATTAGAATACAGAACTTCACAAGACAATACTTCTTGGGATAATTGGATTGAAGTTTCAAATGGTTATGGATTACTAAATGACTCTGCACAATATTTCCAATATAGAGCTTATTTGAATACTTCTGATACTGCATATACTCCTTATTTGCAGGATGTTAATGTTACTTATATCTTAAGCAATATAGCACCATACATTCCATTATTAGACACTCCAGAGAATGATGCATTCTTTTCTCTAAGCAATAACAATATAGAATTCAAATGGTTTAACGCTTCAGACGCAGACACGGATAATCTGGATTACTTCTTATATATAGATGGAGAATCAAATCAAACATTACAAGAGTCTGAGAATGTAAGCATAATAATCTCTTCAGGAACACATAATTGGTCAATAATAGCAGATGACAATCAAGTAAATACTTCAAGTGAGGTAAGAACCTTTACGATTAATACCCCACCAACAACACCAAGCATTAATCTAAATAGTACAGATGGTTACAACTTAACAAATGTTTCCTTAATAGCAGACTTTACTTTAATTGATGATGTTGATGCGCATGATTTAGTATATAATATTAGTTGGATTAAAAATAATGTAGTACAATTCTCATATGAGAACGTTTCAAATATTACTATGTTAGTAAATGAAGAACTAACAAATGCAAATACTACAAAAGGAGAGACTTGGAAAGTCAATCTGACAGTTTGTGATATTCCTTATAACGAGTGCGGCAGCCAGGTAAGCAGCAATGAGATACTAATACTGAATGCAATACCAACACAACCAGCTTTAATTTTGCCGGAGAACAATTCTTATATAACCAACCAAACTATTTTCTATGTAGAGAACTCTTCAGATATAGATAATGATAATCTTAATTATTATTGGGAAGTTGATAATAATATTGATTTCTCAAGCGTAGCTTATGCAAATACCTCAATAAGTGAAACAACAAATGCTACTCAATTAGGAACATTATCAATTGCAGATGGAACATACTGGTGGAGAGTTTCAGCTTATGATGATGAGGACAATACTTCTTGGTCAGAAATTAGAAACTTTACTTTAGATTCAACATTCCCAAGTATAGTTTTAGATAATCCTGTGAATGGTTCTTCAGTTAATAATAACCCAAGTGTACAAGGTTCAGTAACGCAGGTTAATCTGACAATAACAGACACAAACATAGATAGTGTTTGGTGGAGCAATGATTCTGGATTGAATAATTACACAGATTTAACAGGAAGCAATGATATTAACATCACTTTGGATTTATATCCAAATGAGATGACCTTAAATCTTACAATATGGGCAAATGATTCAGCGGATAATGTACAAGAAAAACTATACACGTTTATTTTAGATTCAACAGCACCAATATTTGAGTGGATTAGTCCAGAAGCAAATGAGGTAATACATGACGGACATACAATAAATCTAACAGCAACAGATGCCTTGAGTGAAGTAGACACACTAAGCGTATGGTTCAATGGAAGTGCAGTCAATTACACAATGAATAATGATGTCGGGACTGAGGAGTATTATTACTTCTGGGATACTGCAGGAGGAGATGATGGACAGTATACAATTATAGTGTATGGTAACGATACTGCAAATAACTTAAGAGAAGAAAGCAGATATATAACTGTGGATAATACAGAACCAACTGTGGCATTAGAAACTCCAGTAAACAACAGCCATACAAACTTAACAAGCATAACATTTTCATTTATTCCAAATGATGTGCATGACATTGATAATTGTAGTTTAATGATTAATGATGAGATAAATGAGACAATAACAGGAATAACCAAAGGAAGTTCAAATTCAATCTCAATTTCATTAACACATGGAGTATATGATTGGAATATTAACTGTACTGATCAGGAAAACAATTATGGTGGGAATGAGAGTAACTTTGTCTTGGATGTGAACTTAGTCCCCTTAATAGATTACATTAGTCCAACTCTAAGCAATAATACATACATAAATGAAACCTCTATTTATGTAAATGCTTCTGTGGAAGACGAAGATGAGGATACGTTTACAATTAATTTCAATGACACTTTATATGAATTTACAAATAGCACTCATGAGTATAACTTTTCAGAGCTAGGAGATGGAAATTATTCAATCTATGCATATGTCAATGATTCAAGGAACCAAACTAATTATACTGATACTAGGAAAATTGTAGTCGATTTGACTCTTCCAAGTGAATTTAATTTAACAAGCCCGGAAAACCTTACAAATACTGAGGACAGAAGCCCTGTTTTGATATGGCAAGAATCTACAGATGCATCAAGCGTTAATTATACTATAGAATTTTCAAACCAATCTGACTTTGGCTACATAAATGCAACTTATTACTCAGCGACAAACAGTTTTAGCAACTATGAAAATGCATTAACAAATGATAGTTGGTATTGGAGAGTTACTGCATTAGATCAAGCGGGAAATACAAGGAGAAGTGATGTCTATAAAATTAATATAGCTGCATCTGGATTAGTAACTGAGACTGTTACCCAGACTGTTACAGTAACTAGTGGTGGTGGGGGAGGAAGCAAGAAGCCATATGCTTTGAATATTATTGCACCACCAACGGTAAGTCTTTATTCTGAGGATGAAATAACTGTTCCCATTGTAATCAAAAACAATGCTAAAGACATTAATCTGAATAATATTGATTTGACAGTTTTAAGTGAAAGTGGGGAAATTGTTGGATTTTTAGACATCACAAACATCGCCCAATTATTGCCTGGAAAAGATTTTGTTGTTAATTTGAGACTGATAACAAGTGCTCTAAGATTGTTGGGGGGAGAAGGCAACTTTGGCCTGACAATAACTGCGAATGTTGCAAATCCCCAATTCACGGACTCAATAAGGATATTCGCAAACGTTATTGATGTTAATTCAGAAAACAGGACAACCACATTAGAAGAAATAGAAGCAGCACATAAATTGTTTGATGGCTATTCGGAATGTAAAGATTTGGAAATATTATTGGAGCAGGCAGACGAGGCTTTGAATAACAATCAGTATGATAAAGCACATTCATTAGCTAGAGGAGCGATTAGTGCATGTAAAGATATTCTTTCATTGGAAAGGGCAGATGAAATTGGCAGGACTGAGTTACCATTTGGTATTTATTTACCATTTGATATAAATCAACCATTTGAAATATTGGATAGAGTTCCTAGGGATGTTCAAATTGTTGCTCTGGAGATAGTCGGTCTCGGGGTTGTTTTAGTTGGATTATTAAAATATTTAAGAAACAGAAGATTTAGAAATAAAAAAGGACAATTTGGACTATCTTTATTATTCTTTTTGGTTATGCCTTCTAATGGCGGAAAAAAGAAAAGCTTTGAAGAAATAAGGATTAGAATGATAAAAACCCTTGCAGAAAATAAGAAGCAAACTTTGAATGAGCTTGCAAAAAATTCTGGATTGTGCTGGAGAACAGTTAAAACACACATTATTTATTTGAAAGGCAAAGGATTAGCAAAAGAAGTTTTGGATACTCCATATGTGAAGATATTTGAGATTACTGAGAAGGGTGAAGAAGAAAGCAAGTTATTACCAAGTATATAGAAAAAGGACCATAAGAGTGATACTAATTACTAATGAAAACATTTGTGGATATATTTCCATTATTAATGGAAATTAAATAGCAAATATCTCCATTATCAATGGAAATATTTATAAATGAATAAAATATAAATAATGCATGAATAAGGTAGAATTAAGGGGAATAATACTTGACCAAAATAACAGGAAAGAACCAGAAGATTTAGTAGATAGGGAACTATTTTTGAAGGTTGAGTCATATCTTAAGAATGATTTTGTTGTAATTATTTCTGGAATAAGAAGATCTGGAAAGTCTACTTTACTCTATCAAATAAAAAAAAAATATCCGGGGCACTACCTAAATTTTGATGATGAGAGGCTAATTAATTTTAAAGTTGAAGACTTTCAAATTCTTGAGGAATTATTTATTGAAATATATGGGGAGAAAAAAATATTCTATTTCGATGAAATACAAAATATTCCTATGTGGGAACGATTTGTAAGGAGGTTTCATGATGAAAAGAAAAAAGTTTTTATAACCGGTTCAAATGCATCTATGCTTAGCAAAGAACTTGGAACCCATTTAACTGGAAGATATCTGATGCTTCAAATGTTCCCATTTTCATTCAAGGAGTTTCTAAATTTAAAGAAATTTGAAATTAATAAAAACTCAGTATATCTTACATCATCAAGAGCTAAAATAAAAAAATATTTTGGAGAGTATTTTATCTCTGGTGGATTTCCAGAATATCTTAAAGAATTAAATCCAGATTATTTGAAAATGCTTTATGAAAACATAGTTTATAGAGACATTTTAGTAAGATATAAAATACCCAATGAGAAAAGTTTAAAAGAACTGGTTTATGTTGCTATAAATAATATTTCTAAACAGATAAGCTTTAATTCAATAAAGAAAATTCTCGGCCTTGGGAGTTCAACAACAGTTAAGGACTATTTTGATTATTTAGAAACTAGTTTTATTATTTTTTTAGTCCCAAAATTTGATTATTCATTAAGAAAGCAGATATATTATAATAAGAAAGTTTATTGTATTGATAATGGACTGGCAAAATATCTTGGGTTTAGAGTAACACCAGACAATGGTAGGCTTTTGGAAAATATTGTTTTTATAGAATTGAAAAGGAAAGGAAAAGAGATATATTATTATGCAGAAAAAGGAGAATGTGATTTTGTTGTAAGGCATACCACAACAAATATCAAAGAAGCAATTCAGGTTTGTTATGAGATAACAAGAGAAAATAGAGACAGAGAAATAAATGGGCTATTAGAAGCTTTAAATAAATTCAAACTTAAAGAAGGCTTAATTTTAACTTATGATCAAGAAGAAGAAATAAAACTAAGTCGAAATAAAAAAGTGATTATTAAGCCTGTTTGGAAATGGCTATTGGAAGAAACCAAACAGTAGAAGATTAATAGCGATCGTTTTATAGAAAGAAAGTAGAATTATATGAGAGCATATAGAAAGATTTATATACTATAGATATTCTATAGACATATGATTACTACTATTCAACTCCATGAAAATGTAAAAAAATCTCTTGATAGATTGAGAACTGATAATGAGAGTTATGAGAAGATAATTGTTAGAATGATTGATATTCTTGAAAAGAAGAAAAGAGAAAATAATAAATTATTAATTGAAGGATACAAAGAAATGGCCGAGGAAAGTTTAAAAATTGCAAAGGAATTTGAGGCTATCGAAGAAGATTTTGATTGGGAATGGTAAAATGCTTGTAAAAAGAGGAGAAATATTCTTGGTTAATTTAGAGCCTATTAAAGGAAGTGAGCAAGGAGGAACTAGACCTTGTTTGATTATACAAAATGATTTTGGAAACAGATATAGCCCTCTAACAATAATAGCACCCCTAACTTCAAAAAGGTTTAGTAAAGAGTTTTCCACGAATGTTTTTATAACAAAACAAGATTCTGGATTAGACAAAGATTCTACTGTTTTATTAAATCAGATAAAAACAATAGATAAATCTAGATTAATAAAAAATGTTGGTTCTATTGATTTTAGCATAATGAATAAAGTGGACTTAGCTATTAAAATTAGCATTGGTTTAGATTAAATAAAAAGGTTTATATATTAGTTATACCTAATATAATTATATAAAATTAGGGGGAAATTAAAATGTTAGAATTTGAAACTATAACAAGGAAATGGGGAAACTCTTTGGGGGTTACTCTACCCAAGGAGACTGTTGAGGAAGGGTCTATTAAGGAGCATGATAAGATTAGAATTCTAATCTTGAAACAAAACAATGTATTGAAAAGAACGTTTGGGATGGCTAAAAGTAAATGGAATAAGAGTGCACAGGAAATAAAGAATGAAATAAGGTCAGAGTTGCACAATGCCTAAAGATATATACTTTTTTGATTCTTATGCAATAATAGAAATAATCTCGGGTAATGAAAATTATAAAAAATATACAAATTCAATAATCCTGACAACGAGATTAAATTTGTTTGAGGTTTTTTATGTTTTGTTAAGAGATTTTGGAGAAAAGAAAGCTAATCTTTTTTTAGATGAATATTATGAATTTATAGTAACCTTTGGCAAGGAGACAATTAAGAAAGCGGCTGAATTTAGACTGCAACATAAAAAAAGAGATTTATCAATGACTGATTGTATTGGGTATATCTTGGCTAAAGAGTGGAGCATTAAATTTTTAACAGGGGATAAAGAATTTAAAGATATGGATAATGTTGAGTTTATAAAATGAAAAAATGCATTAAATGCGGAGAGGAAGAACCTGAACTAAAGTATGAGTACTTGAGAAAGTTATACGGAATTAAGAAACAAAAGGGAATTTCTTTCAAAACGATTAGTGATTTGAGAAAGCATACAGAAAATGCGTGAATTTGAGATAGAGCCTGAGTTAGATAAAAAATTCATTAAGTTATACAAAAAAGATATGAAGCAGTAATGAAGAAAATTGAAGAGGTTATTGTTTTTAAAGAAATTAGTCACTATAAAAATTTAAGATATAATATGAAAGATTCAAAGAGGGTTCAGTTGGGTCATTTTGTTTTGGTCTTTAGTTATGATGAATTAAAAGATTTTGTGTCTTTTGAAGATTATGATTATCACGATGAAATCCATAAGTAGTTTACCAAGTATATAATCTGACTACTTTAGGATTGTAATCTTGAGATTTTATTGAAGACGTTATGATCATTGCAGTTGTAAATACTTCATCTTCTTCTGGTGGCAAGCCACATTGCCCTTGCTCACAAATAACCAATCTGTAATTCTGCTGAAATTTTGGAGGCAGTCCAGATTCAATATATGTTTGTATGTTTACAGCTTCATTTGTTGGGAGACATTTTGTTGGATCAAATCCGTTTGCAATTTTTCCTGGGAAATCATTAGTTACTCCGTTTATTCCCTGAATCCATAACAATGTGGGATTATCCACTGCGGTTATACAATCTCTGAAACCTTCATTTTCAGATATTCCCTTTAGAACTTCTGTTTGTATTAATTTTATATTTTCAATATCTGCACTATTGTTTACTTTAGGAGTTATGTAATAAATGAATATGAAAATTATGAGAACAGCTATTATTGCCTCTATTGTTTTTATGAATCCCTGTTTATCCATTAATTTTAGAAATAGGTTTTGATATATAAGGTTTACCAAATTTGGAAACTTATTAATACATTTTCTTTTTTAATGTAATCAGAGGTTTTCTGGAAGTCCAGTATGGGATAAATGAACTCGTAAACTGAAACTTCTATTCCTTCTGGAGGCTCTTCTCCTGAGCTATCAAGTATTTCTCCTGTGTTTACATTTCTTATTTTTATATTGAACTCCTTGGTATCAGGGAAATTTTCAGGACGATCAAATGAGCGTATTGAAGTGCTTTTTAATCCTGAGTATTTTATTGCTTCTCCTACTCTTGAATTTCCACAGTCATTGCTTCCTGAAAAGTCTAGTGTTCCAGTGTTGCTTTCATCAGACTCAAGATTGGAATACACCCAATAGTTTCCATTCTGATTATTAAATAAGAGAGAGGTTGAATCTTTTTTGAAATACCTGTCTGTCTCTTCAAAATTTGCGTCTGTTACATAAACATAGTCTCCTAAGTTTCCAATGTCGGCTTCTAGATATCCGTTACATCCAGAAATTTGTTGATTATTGACTAAAGTTCTGTTTATTATTCTTGAATTTTGCTCTAGAAAAGGCTCCTTTATTATTTCCCCCAGTTCTTTTGATTCGTAGTGCGGTTTGTATACTGGTTTTATGAAAACTAAGATAGTCAATAAAAATATTAAAAAAATACCTATGCTAACTGTCCAATCTACATGTCCTGCTGCTTTTTTATTTTTCATAAAGGTGACACTGTTAGTATAACCAATAAGCTTGATACAACCAATATTACTGAATCTTTTATCCCATATCTTGCTTTTCCTTCGGAAAATTTGCCTATCATCAAACCAGCAAATATTCCCTGGATGGCTATTAACTCTACTAAGACTAAGTTCGTATTTAAATTTGTCGGGGTTCCTTCTCCACTAAATATTCCTGAGCCCGAGCCTATCAAATCCGAAGACATTTCCTCTATCTTTGGTAAAAACTTTACCTGTAATAGCAACATTATTATTACAAATATGTAAAATACAACATATCCCTGGACTTTTTGAGAGAATATATTAGACTCTCTTTCTTCTTTTAATTGTTTTATTGTTTGAGTGGATTGTGTTACTGACTCTAATACATCATCCATTCTTCCTCCCGATTGTTCTGCTTGGATTACAATTGCTATTGCTCTTTGGATGGTTATGTTTTTTGTATCTCTTGCAAATAAAGTCAGAGCTTGTCTTACAGATACCCCCCATTCTATTTGGTTTGCTAATTTTCTTATGTAAGGACTTAAAGATCCAAAATCATTTTTACTTATTAGTTTTATTGATTGAGGTATTGAGGATCCTGATTTCACACTTTCTACCAATGCTCTTGAAAACTCTAGGAACATAATTTCTATTTCTTGTTGCCTTTTATTTTCTCTTAGGAAATCAAGGAAAAATGGAAGTCCTGCTATAATTAATCCAAGAATAAATACCGAGTAAACCCAACGGGTATTCAAGAGAATGATAAGATCTATTATAATCACCAGTATTCCTTCGGATAGTGCTACAATGTGTTTTGCTTTTATTTTTGATAATACCGTTTCTATTCTTGGATCCATTTTATAACTCCGGTTGTACTATCCTCACGAAAATAAGGAAACCTATGTTGAGTAAAGGAAGTAGGAAAAATATTCCAATTTTTTGCATAGCGTCTATTGATACCCCTGCTATCTCTCCTTGTCCGATTCCGGAAATTATTGCTAGTATTATTAGGAATAGCAATGGTGCTACTATTAATATTGCTGTGTATATCTCTGAGTAAGTGGCTACAGTGTCAACATACTTTTTTCTGGTTAGTCTATAAGTATTAAGAGAATCATTCGCTTTGTCCCTTAAATATTGTTTTAGATCTCCTCCAGTTTCTATTGTGCTTGCTAATCCGTTTAGAGTTTCTCTAAACTCTTCAGAAGGAGTATCTTGTGATACGGCTTTCAATGCCGTTGTTAGATTATATCCCAGGAGGTTTACATAATTTATCAGTCTTTTAACTTCTCTGGACAGTGCAGGGTATTCTTTTGTTTCTAAAAGCATTGCAAACATATCAATAAGTCTTGCACCCGAACCTGCTACTGCGGACATATGTATCAAAGCAAAAGGAATCTCATTTTTGATTGCTCTTGCTCTAGAACCTATTATTAATTGAGGGTAAAGATAAAACCCTGTGAAAACCAAAAAAGGCATTACTAATGAGAAAATTATTAATGAAAAGTACCCCATAAAAGTTTTTGGTAAAAACAATAGGAAAAATATGATAAACGTCAACAATATAGATGCTAATGATGATAAAATAGCTATCGATAAGTAAGTGCTGGAAAATATTTGTATATTTGCCAGTCTTAGTTTTATATTTAACTCATTAAAAAAATGGGGGTATTTCTTAACTATTTGTTTTGTATATGCTTGAAATATGCTATTTGCAAATTTTCCGAATTTACTCGGTTCATATGTGGTGAATTTCTCTAGCTCTATCGTTTTGTCCCTCTTCTTCAAACTTTTTACAAATTTCCTTGCTTCTTCCACCTCTGATTGAGTGTATGTTGCTGAGGATGTGCTAATATCAAATATCGACGGTAATTCAGATATTCTTTTGTTTATATCCTCTAATTTTTTTTCAATATCTTTATTTATAGTGTCTAATTGTCTCTGTTCTTCTTTGTTTTTTAGAACTTCTTTTACTTTTCTTTTATATTCTTCTTTAGTTAATAGATTTTGAGTGTATTGTTCGTTTAATGTTTTTATACCCTGCACCAAAGATTCTTTTTTTTGATTCAAAAACTCTATTTCCTGAATTGTTCTGTTAATTCCGTTCTTTATATTTCTAAATTCAGACAACATTTTCGATTTCTTCCTGTAAGTCAGATTGTATTTGGGAGTATAATTCAGATATTTTTTGTTTTATTTGTGCTAATTTTGATTTTGATTCTACTATTTTTGGATTTATTTTGGAGAATTCCTGTTTTGTCTTTTCTCTATCATTCAAATCTTGTTTTAGCTTTCTGGACACAGAGATTAAGTCTGTTTGTTCATTTGATAAGGACTCAATTTCTTGTGCCAATTGGTCTATCTTTTCTAAATTATCTTTTATTTTATTTAGGCTCATCTTAGATTAAAGTTACTTAGAACTTTTTTTGGAGTTTTATAATATTCATGAATTATTTTTTGGACTTGTTCAAACCCAGATATTTTTTTTTGGTACATCCTAAATAATAAATTTGCTCTTCTTAAAAATTCTAATTGTATCTGCTGAGGGCTCATTCCTGTACGCTGCATTATTTTATTAAAGATGTAACTTTGTTTATTAAATATAATTCTGTTTGTTTTTGGATCCCACCTGAAGGGAGTGTTAAGCTGTGTTCCTTGCGCACCACTTCCAACTTTTATCACCTCTTCTACAGATTTTACTTTTCTTACATCATTTCCGTTTATGCTTGCATGACCTATCATAATAACCGCGTCTAGGTTTTCAACCAAAGAAGCTGAAAGATTTATTGGTGGTGTTTCTAGCCTTGTTATAACTGTTGCAACATCATTAGCGTGCATTGTTGACATTGATGCATGCCCAGAAGCCATACCTTGGAAAAGGACATATGCTTCCTTGCCTCTTATTTCTCCTACTATTACAAAATCTGGACGCTGTCTGAATGATTCTTTTAACAAATCAAATAAGGAAACTTCTCCTTGCTTTCTCCCTTCCATATCTGCACCACCAACTCCTTCCCTCGACACGGTGGGCAACCAATTTTCATGAATTAATTGGATTTCTCTTGTGTCTTCAATTGATACTACACGTGCTTGTGGTGGCATGAAGAAGGCTAGGGCATTTAACAAACTTGTATTATGAATAATCATAGGAATATTTCCTGCCAAAAAATTATGATCTGGCTCAACGGTCAAATCATACACGTATTCTTCATTATGATCCTTTAGAATTTCTATTTTTCTTACCTCGTCCCATAATATATCTGAATTGCATAAATTGTTAATCTCTGGAACATTTGAATCCAAATATTCATTTAAAAGATTTAATGTACTATATGAAGGATTTCTTATTCCGGATTCCCACATACCCACCAAACGTCTTGAAATTCCTATATTCTGGGCAAATTCGCTTTGGTTAAGATTAAGATTCACTCTTAGATTTTTTACTAAATTTGATATATTGGGTATTGTATCTCTATTAGTTGTACAATTTTTCTTTTCTAGTATTTTTTGTAATGAGTATATTTTATTTTCTTTTATTATCGGTATTTTTTCTTTTACCTTTAATATATTTCCCTGTCCACTTAGATATATTCTAAAATGATTTTTTCTTGCTGCAAAAGAAGGGATAATGTTGAGATATAATAAAAGGGTTGATATTTCTTCTGCCAATCTTTTACTTGTTGTAGCTATTTCTATATATCCTTTCCCAATATGTCCCTCCGAGTCTATTATCCCAGATATAAATGAGCCCATACATTCATTATCCTCATTAAATAGTTCTTCTGGAACTCTTATCTTACTTGCTTTTTTGCCATATGGCACTTTAAAAGTTTTATTTAAAATTCTTGAAATTACACATGAACCTATTACAGCCTTTGGTGTTCTCTTCTTTGGATATTCAATTCTTCCTTTTATATTGAATACTTTTTCACCTAATTCAAGGAAATTTTTGAGAAGAGAAATATCTGTATTGTGGAATTGTACGTGGTGTTTAGTTAAATGACCATCACTTATTAATAATGCTATAAATCTAAATAGGTCTTTTTTGGTTTTTATATCTTTGATTGTTAAACTATTTGATGAGGTTTTTGCTTTTAGTTCTAATATGTTGGGCATTTCTATGTTTGTTTCCTTATGTAACTTTGTAAAGATATGAAGAGGAATGGCATTGTTTTCTATCCAACTCCCGTAAGTTCTATATTTTATTTTTAATAATTTTGTGAGATCTTTCATATTATCAAGATTGTACTTTTCTATTATTTTCTTTGTAAGAATTTTTACTCTTTTTTGCTGATTTTTTACATATATGTCTCTTTCATCTGATAATGATTTTAGAGGGTTTATTATCTGGCTTTTACTTTCTATATTGAGCCTGCGAGGTACAGCTATTCTTTCTTTTAATTTGATATTTTCTGCCTTTATTTCTTTTAAGGAACCATTATCAAGACCAAAAAAAGGATGCTCGGGGGTTGTTGTAATTTCTCTTCCTGTAGAAGTTACTATTTTGTATAGTTTTTTTGGTGCTTTGTGTCTCCAGAATCTGGTTATTTTTTTATTTTCAATCTTTAGACTTGATCTGTCTAGTGAAAGAATTTCTGTTCCATCCCCATAACAGAATTCCCATCCCTTGTTTTCTACTATTCTACTATGTTTGAATTTTTCTTCAACCAAATCTTTTATCTTAGATGTTTTTCCGTTGGGAAGATATATTTTTGTATCTCCTGTTACACATTTCCCAGATCCAGTTCCACCCACAATTAAAATATTCATTCCATACTCTATTGCCATCCAAGCATAAGCCAGGAAATCTGGTGATACTGTCCCTAATTCCATTAATTTTATGGGTGTATAGGGTATTTTTGTAAATTTTCTTATGGTGAATGTCGGTCCTTTTGAACTTATATCCTGCGTGAACGTTGCATTTACCCTAGATTTATCTGGGAGAGTCCCGTCCATTATTGGGTTTGAATAGGAGATATATTTTCCTGCTTTTTGTGCTAATTTTTCTACAAAGTTTTTTAGTTCATCCGCATCTTGGTAAATAATGTTAGTCTTTACGTTTTTTAACACCCTGTGGACAATATAAACCGGGGAGTTTATTCCGTTGCATTCTATATCTTCTATATGGGGGTCTGCCATTAAAGGATCTATTTGGTTTAGTCCAATGAAGTTTCTATAAAGATAATATACTATTTTTAAATAAGAATTTTTTTCAAGGGTGATACTTAGTTCATCAAGAAGAATCCTTACATTTTTCTCTAAGTATTCTATTAAAACTTTTTCTTCGTTTACGCTTATGAACGAAATGTTAATTAGTTCTCTGATTCCTTTTTCCAAAATACCCAAAGTTTCTTTTTCTTCATCCATTAACTGAGGTTCTTCTATCTTATATATTAATTCTGAAGAATTTGCATCCCAGTAAATATGAGCATATGCATAGGGGACTAATAAAGGATAACGGAGATCTAATTTTGTTTTGTCTATATCTCGTGGAATTGCAGGGGGATTAGCTTTTCTAATTTCAAAATTTAAAGACCTATCTGCATTTTTTATTGGGAAGGGGGTTGCTTCCTGAACTTTTTTTATACTTTTTTCTTTCTTATTTAATAATGAGGATAATAAACCATTTTTTTTAATTTTTTCTTCTTTTGGCTTTTTTTTAAGCAATTTAGAAAAAAATCCTTCCGGTTTTTCAACTATTTTTTCCTGGCTTACGGCAGGAGGTAACGGTATGTTCTGTTGAGAACTTATGGACTCTTTCACATTTTCACCTCTTTATAACTTAGAATTGTTATTTGGTTTATATATAAGTTTCGGTGGGTTATGCTTCTTTTATGTTTAAGTATTGTCCGCCTTCAGCCTCTGATTTTCTTACATGTTCTATTACTAAATTATAGGCTCCTGCAATTGTTTTCTTACTTGCTTCATCATCGTATCTTAGTCCTGCTCCTCCTAAAAAATTAGTTAAATCAAGAATGATATTTATTTCATATTCATTTCCTATTTTTTGATTTGTAATTAATAAATTACCTTCTTTTATTTGTGCTCCTTCTTCTATTCCGGGATTATATTTTGATGAGAATGTCCAAAGAATTCTTTTTTTAGAGTCTGTTTCTGGGTCTATAATTAACTCTCCTTTTTCAACTTCTACATAGACTGGTCTTTTGGAGCCGGCGCCCTCTAACATAACACCTCTTATTGTACTGTCTAGTTCAAACATAACATTTTTTGATTGTAAAAGCGTGTTTTTTGCCTGAATCTTATTTATCAAAGGAAGTCCTGCTGTTAAAACTACACTGATAACAATGATTCCGAGAGCTATGTAAAGTGCTGCAGAAACCCATATTTGTCCTCTTTTTTTCATAATGTTAAAGTTATTCCATTATCAGTACATTCTGATTCTATTCCCCCGTCAGTTATTACTCTTGGTATTATTTTAATCTTTGTTTTTCCAGCTAAATTTTCTACTTCATCTTCTGGGTATTCCAATATCCCATAAGCTGGAATTGCTGATTCTGGATGTCTGAATACATTTGCATTGTCATTAGCATCATATAAAACGGCTATGTATCCGGAAAAAGGAATATTCCCATTGTTTTTTATATAGATTGTTGAAATATCTTTTTGTTCTAAATGTAATTTGGTATTCATGCATGTTATTTCTAATTCTACTCCTTTTTCTCCTTCTGCTACATATGAAGAAACTGTTGTTCTCATCCACACACTAACAATGATTCCCATAGCTATTACAAATGTAACTAGCAAAGTTGTTGCGACTATTGGTGAGATTCCTTTTTTCATTGGATACTTGCCTCTACTGCTTTATTTGAGCAAAGCCATCTTCCTGCATCTGCACTTATTTCTGGTTTTTCTAATATTATTTCCGGGATTACTTTTATTATTGATTGACTTGTGATTGGTATTTCTGTTGCTAAGACTGTGAACTTTTTAGATTCGTATCCGTCTATTTTCCCTGTTATTTTTTTTGTTTCAACTTGTCCTGCGGATTCTAATCTTATTCTTAATGCATTTATCTCTCTGTTGTTTAGATTTTCAACTGTTACTGAAATTACTCCAGGGTCGGGAGTTTTGTAGGCTTCTTTTATTCTTATTTCTATGTCTTTACATACACTTTCTGCTGTACTTGTGTCTCCTGACTTGTCAGTTTCTTCTCCTATTGAATGAGAAATCCAAACAAAAATAAGGATTGCAATTGCAATTGTTGAGCTTACTAGCAAAACCGTTGCTACAATATTCGACATCCCTCTTTTTTTCATTGTTCCCAACTTATTATTCTGTCCTCACAACCAACTTGTTGGTCATCCACATTGATTATGGGTATTAACTCTATTCTATTAAGAGCATTTGTTAAATCGCTTGTTTTTGCTTCTTCTCCAGGCATTAACTTTGTTAACCACTTAAATTCTTGGTCATTTTTAGTCCATGAATAATCTTTTGCTGTTTTTGAACTTACTTCTGTTGAATAAATTCTGAATTGTACGTTTATAATTCCCCAGGTACCTCTATTTTTTATTGTTAAACCATTTTCATCAATATTTTCAATACTTATTTGTACGTCAGAACATTCAACCTGGTTAGACATCATTTTTACATGTTCTGTGACCTTTTCTGCTGAGGATCTTGTGAATGAAGATACTATCAACCCTACAGATATTGTTGCTGCAATCAGTAAAGTTACAGCCACTAATTCTGACACAGCTTTTTTGTTCATATAACTTCCACCTTTTTGTAATTTTCATCAATATCCCTAAAAATAATTGTTTGGGTGCTTGTAGGATTGTTTATTGGATAAATATTATTTTCTATGATTATATTCTCAATTGAATCTACGCGAGTAGTGAAACTTTGTGCACCTTCTGGAATATCTCCTATATTTTTGTCAATAACTTTGATTTCTCTTCCTTCTCCAAAACCGAAGTTTAGTGTTGCTCCTGATTCTAGAGCTCCTGATTCAACTACACATTCTTGATTTATAGGACACACTGTGATTGGCTCGTTTAGATAATTGATTACATCGTATCCGCCACCTTCAATCGGGATTATTAGGATTATTCCTGTATTCCAGCCAAATTCAGCAAATGTTTTTAGGAATTGATTGGGGTCCCTTATTACTCCTGCTTGTGTGGGATCTATATACCCCAGATTAATTACATGAGTTTTTTCTCCTTTGAAATTATCAATGAAAAAACTGAACTCATTTTCGCTTGGAGCTTCTATTTGATTGTAAACCCTAATAACTCCATAAATTGCCAAACATAATAGAATAGCGGCTAGAATGTATAACTGTCCTCTTTTATTCATGCTTTAAGAAAAAGATTGGTACTTTAAATATTTTTGCTTAAAATTATGAGCCTCAGCGGGGATTTGAACCCCGGACCTCCACATTACCAATGTGGTACTATACCACTAAGCTACTGAGGCGTATACTTTTCTTAGAAATTCTGTATTTAAAATATTCGGTTAGAATTAATGTGGGTGGCAGGGTTCGAACCTGCGTAGGGACTAACCCACAGGATCTTAAGTCCTGCCCGTTTGACCGCTCCGGCACACCCACGTTGAATATTTGGAAGAATTTTCCTTTAAAAGGTTTTTGTAAGCCTCAGGAGGGATTTGAACCCCCGACCTATTGATTACGAATCAATGGCTCTACCGGCTAAGCTACTGAGGCATAAATAATATAGAATTTATAGTTTTTTAAGTATTTCTTCTTTGGAATACTTTGCTTGGCATTCTGGACATACGGGTTTTTTCTTTTTTGTGTAAAAACTACCTTTTATTTTGTTTAAAAAGGTTATTTCAATTTCCTGTTTACATATTGAGCATTTCATATTTTTCTAGAGAATTTTGCTTCTACTAATTTTCTGTATGTTGGTCCTGAATTATAAGTACAGAAAGGGTATATAAATCCATCTGGCGTTGAGTAATGAATCACACATTTCTTGATTCTATCAAAGTTAAAATCATATTTGTCTTGGAAATGCATTCCTGCTACTAGTAACATTGTCCATTCTGGCCCTCTTTTTGCATGTTTTACTGTTGCTGCAATTTCTCTCATTATTGATAGAGGTGTTAATGATTTTGGAGAATTTTCATACTTAAAATTTTTCTTTAGGAGATAAAAGAATTTTAATAGCAAAAAAGCCCTGGGAGCTTTATGGTTATTATCCATTAAATCTTTGAGTTCGTACATAAATTTTTCTACATCTATTATTTTGGTTATAGGGATACTCTCTTTTGTTTTTTTGTTTATTATTAAATACGTTCCAATCCCACAATCAGAATGGCACGATATGTTTATTGTCTGGTAGCCTAACATAGCAGAATAAAACTTTGAAAAATAAGCTGTTATTGATAGAGGATAGAAATCTTCATAAGCCTTCACTTTTCCTGTTTGTTTTTCTAAGTCAATTGCCATATCTGATAAGGTATACCTTTGTTTTAATCTTTCCTTTTCATTAATTCTCCCACAGAATGATACTGGTTGGAATGAAATTCCTGAAACCACATCTGAATTTTCAATTGCAAAGTTTAAGATTCTTCCAACTTCTTTGTCATTTATTGTTTTTACCATGGTGGGTACCAAGATAATTTTTAATCCAGTCTTTCTTGCATTTTCAATTGCCTTCTTTTTTGTTTCAAATAAAGGTAAGCCCCTAATTTTCTCGTATAGTTCATCATTTGTTCCGTCAAATTGTAAATAAACTGTGTGCAGCCCGGCCTCTTTACATTTTTTTGCGAATTCTAAAGAGTTAGCTAATTTTATTCCATTGGATGCAATTTGGATATGTTTGAAACCCAAGTCTTTTGCCATCTTCACTATTTCTAAGAATCTTGGATGGACTGTTGGTTCTCCACCAGAGAATTGTACTACATTAGTTTTTTGGGGAGAATTTGTCTTTTTAATATTTTCAAGACAGTCTTTTGCCTGTTCCATTGTTAACTCATAGACATAGCCTTGTTTGTTGGCATTTGCGAAACATATTGGGCAATTTAAATTACATTTATTAGTCAGATCAATGTTTGTTAAACAAGCTCTTGATTCATGGTTATTGCAAAGACCGCAGTTTAAATTGCATTCTGGATTGTGCTTTAGGGGATTTTCTAATCGGGAGACGTCTTTGGCTCCTAATTGATATATCTTTTTGTATAATTTTGCATCAGAATAAATTAAATCCTTGAAATGCCCATGCTTTGGACACTCCTTCTCCATCCAAATTTTGTTGTCTTTCTCTAAAATTGTGGCACTGATAAATGAATCGCATTCAGGACACATAGATTGGACTGTTTTTGGCAGTTCTAACTGAGTTTGCACTGGAGTTTCTATTTGTTGTAATGGTCTCATTTTCCCCCCATTATGGGTGTGTATTAGACATATTTAAAATTTTGGGTATTGATTGGTATTCTTTAAGTGGTAACTTGTTCTTTTTACTTAAGGAACATCACAAACTGGACAAGAAATTTTGGTTTTGTGAACTATACTTCTCATTCTCAGTGTATATATAAAGGAGCTTGCTTTTTTACTTTTATCGAGGAGGTGATGAGATGGAGAAGCCCAAAATAAGTTTTAATACAATTAAAAATAACAAGTCTTTAGATCTTTTTTTGGCACAAAAAAAAGTTGAAGAAAAATAATTCTTCTTATTTTTTTACCCATAGTTATTTAAGCTAATTTTTGTTCATTGAACAATGGAAAAGCAGAGTGTGGATAAGGAATTTGCTTTGGAACCTTTGATTATAGCATTAATCGGATTGCTCATTGCTGGTCTAATAGTTGTTTGGATTGGGAAAAAAATAATTGGATATCTTTCTTAGTTATTATCTATAAGATAAGAATGAATTAGTGGAAGTGCAATTGTTACATCGCAGATTACATCTACAAACTTAGCCTTTTCACTTAATTTTCCCCAGGATATTGATTCTCTTAAATCAGCTCCAGAACTTCCTCCAGGTTCTGGTCTATCCATTGTTATTTGTATTCCGTAATCCGCCCCTTTAGAAAATTGTAAAGCTTGCTGGATAAAGTTTTTTGGAGTTCCGCCACCAAGATATATAAAACCAGATTTTTTAGAAGTCATTGATATTTCTATAATATCCTTAAGATCTGAAAAAACATCAATATTAGTTTTTTTATTCTTTATTAAATTATTCCAAACCATCAACCCTATCCCTGAATCCGATATTGCTGGGCAGAACAGAGAAACTTTATTTTTGTAACAGGTATTAAGTATTGTTCCTTCTGGAGATAATTTTCCTAGAATTTCTAAGAATTCTTTTATGTTTGTTGCTTTTTGTAGTGCATCAAAGTTTTTTTCAAAGAAATCTTCTAATGATTGATATACTTTATTTTCCATAAAAACATCATACATCCTGTCTAATCCCTTTTGATGTAATTCTTTATCATCCATCATGTGATGTCCTTGATAATGTTTATGTCCAAGGCCTTCTATCAAATCATGGGTTAATGTTGCTCCTGTTGTTACTAGCACATCTATCCATTTTTTATTTATCATATCAATTATTATTTGTTTCATTCCTGCCGGTACTAATGCTCCTGCGGTTCCCATAAATACTTTGCAATCTTTATCTTTAATCATGTCATCAAAAATCATTGAAGCTTTTGCTATTTTATTTGCTCCAAATCCAAGCTTTTTGAAATCAGAGACTATTTCAGAAGCTTTTTCTCCTTTCTTGATTTTTATCGGGGTTATTGGTTTCATGATTAAAAACTAATAAAAAAAGGCTTTTAAATATATCTTATAATATCGGAACAACATAAGAGGTGAAACATATTGCTACAATGGCTGTACCATAATTCTTTTTTGGAACTGTTGATTTTGTTATTATTTTTATTTCCTTCAAATCATAATTTTCTGAGAATCCGTTTTTATATAATTCTTTTAAACTGGACCTTAGAGATTCTTCCGCTTTTTTTTCTGTACAACTTCCGTTATACTCGCATACTAGCCCACCATATCTTTTTTTAGATTTTTTGTTATAGAGCCAACCAAATATTATTCCTGCTGTTGCTCTTTTTCCTTTTTTTGAGTTAGCAACTGCACTTATTGTTTCCATAACAGAACCGTGATGTTGCATTTTTGGGATGGGTATCTCTTTTGCAATGCCTGGAAGTATTGATGAATAGGAAATTATATTGTATTGCTCAATACCTGCATCTTTCAAAGCGAGATGATAAGAACCAGCGTGTATTGTTATGTTACTTTCACCAGACCCTGTAGTAATAAAATAATCTTTAGGGATTCTATTTCCGATATTTACAGTCTGTTTCAACTTGCATAACGTACCGTCTTTAAAGTTTTAATTTCTAACTTGATAACCATTTATAAACTTAACTATTTCTTAAATTATTTATGAAAGTTTACTTTTTCACCTATGGATGCGTTGCAAATTATGATAATACCGCAATCATGAAAGGAATTCTTGGAGGAATGGTAGTCGATAATTTGGAAGATGCGGATGCTGTTGTTTTCAATACTTGTGTAGTTAAAAACAAAACTGAGAATAAAATTATTGATAAAATTAAGTTGGTCACTAAAAAATATCCAAAAAAGAAATTAATAATTACGGGGTGTATGCCTAAAGCTTTGAGAAAAGAGACTTTGAAACTATTTCCTGAGGCTAATTTGGTTGATACTAATCATATCTCTGAAATTTTAAAAGTAGTTGATAGTAAAGAAAGATTAGAATTATTAAGAGAAAGAAAAGAGTTGAAGATTGGTCTGCCTAAAAAATTTGAGAAAGAAGCAAGTATACAGATAGCGGAAGGATGTCTGGGCAATTGTACTTTTTGTATTACCAAATTGGCCAAAGGCAAGGTAAGATCTTTTTCTAGGAGACAGATTGTTAAAGAAACTGAAAGTTTGGTTAAAGAAGGTTATAAGAGGATTAATCTTACTTCTACTGATTGCAGTTGTTACGGTATGGAATTTAAAGAGAATCTTGTAGATTTGCTTAGAGATATTGTAAAAATTGAAGGGAATTTTAAAGTTAGAGTTGGAATGATGAATCCTGCGTTTGTTCCCCGTTTTTTGGATGGATTAATCGAGGTGTATAAGGATGATAAAATAATGAACTTTTTACATATTCCGGTTCAGTCTGGAAGCAATAAAGTCCTTAGAGATATGAAGAGGGGGCATAGGGTTGAGACATTTTTTAAAATTGTAGAAAGATTTAGGAAAGAAAGACCAGAGGTTCACATAAGTACTGATATAATTACTGGTTTTCCAACTGAAACTGATGATGATTTTAAAGAAACAATTGAATTAATAAAAAAAGTTAGACCAGAAGTCTTGAATATCTCTAAATTTGGTCCGAGAAAGGGCACTGAAGCTGCCAACATGAAACAATTGGATAGCAAGATAATAAAAAAGAGGAGTGTTGAGTTAAATAAAATATATAAAAAATTAAGAGATTAGGATTTTGCTATTTTCCACATAACATTAAAATATTCTTTGAATGATTCAGAAGTTTCTTTATTTTTTATTAATACTACTATAGGTTCCTTGTTTAGTATGGCTATTATTGTATAATCTTTGTAGATATTTATTGCTGAAGGTGTTGAATTAATGAGATACTTTGTTTCAACTAATTTAGATTTTTCTTGGCTTTTAAAAAGGCCTCTTGAAGATTCATTAAAAATTATTTTGGATTTTACTCTTTTTTTAATTCTCTTTTGGTGTAGCTTTGAAAAGAATATTTGAATTTGTTTTGTATTCTCTCCTGTCCCTGCTCCAAATGAGTAATATATTTCTTTTGAGTTAAACTCTTCAGCCAGTGTGTTGAATGCATTTTCCATACCTTTAAACCCAATAAATATTTCAGCTATCTTTTTTTCTTTAATTAGGCCTTGTTGTGCTAGTAACCTTGGAATAATCTCTTGAATTGATTTTTTTTCATTTTCTAATTCTTTTTCCTTTTGGTTTAGGTATTCTATGATATTCGAAGGATTAGTAGCACTAAAATGTTTTGTAGATTTTTTTATTATATGGCTTACAAGACCCTTGTTTTTTAGTCTTTCTAAGATGTCATATATTTTAGATCTTGTTACTTTTGATTCATCAACAATGGGTCCTGCTGTTGTTTGGCCCAATTTTAATAATGCTAAATAAACCCGAGCTTCGCTTTTTGTTAATCCTATTTTTTCTAGTTTATCAGTTTCCATATAAACACTGTGAAATATATGTTTATAAATCTTTTTATTTGCACCCTCTTGAGGGGGGCACAATACTTATAATTGTATATTTTACTACTTACTTATGATAATTAGGGGGTAAAAATGAGAGACGAATTAAAATACTTTGGAAAGATTACAGCTACAGCATTTTTGATTCTAGTTGGGGCCTCAAAATGTGCATTAGAATATCATATGGGTGTTGATTCTCCAACATCTAGACTCACTTATTGGATGTCTGATGATGGAAGGTGGTCAGAAGAGGATTACCAGGAAGAATTAAAAGAAAATAGGGATAGAGTAATAGATATTGGTAAATGGAGACCTACTCTTGCAAAAATAGTTGGGTTACCTTATTCCTTGAGATATGAAGAATACTGGTCAAAAGAAGAAAGAAAAAATTAAAGTTTTACTTTGTTATGTGGCTGCATGTTTTTCCAACTAGCTTCAAACAAGTCACTTAATGCAGTAGCAAAGTAAGGAGTGTTTGCCCAAATTCCTATGTCGTATGAGGGATGTACTTTTTTATCGTCCATAACCATAAACATTACTTCTTTTCCATCTACTATTGCGAATCTGCTGCTTATGTTATCTGACATTCTCACATCTGCAATTTTGGATAGTGAGCTTGCTGCTTCCATAGACTCCTTGGTTAGATCTGCTGCCACTTTTATGTCTACATTTCTTTTCTTTAATTTTTCAAGTGTTGGTTTTAATGCTTCCACTTTTCTAATCAATCCTTTAGAAGTAGTCATTAACACTACTGACTTTTGTGCATTCTTAACCATAGTTTCCAAGTGTGTATAGATATTATGCCTTCCTTTGATTGCTCCGGATAAATCTGTTGCTTCTATGTATTGGATTCCTTGTGTATGTAATGTGTCTAATTCTGAAAGAATGTCTGAACCTTTTAAGTTCTCTAATCTTTTAATTTTCTCATTAGCTCTTGTTTGCATATATTTTTTGACTCTTTCTACAACTTCTTTGGGTTCTACTGCGACATACTTTATTGGTTTGCCCAGCTTCATCATAACAAAACCTTTTTTCTCTAAAGATTCAAGAACATCGTATGCTCTTGATCTTGGAACGTTGCCTATTTCGGATAATTCTCCTGCGGTAGAAACTCCTCTAGAAAGTAGTGCTGTCCAGACTCTTACTTCGTATAGATTCAATCCAAAAAATTGTCTCAGTTGATTTAAAAATTCTTCTTTTACTATCATTTTTTATTGCACCCCTCTTTTTTAAACTACTTGTTGGTAAGCATAACTACTTAATATATCTTACTATTTATACCTACTATTGAGAGTATACTTTTAAAAAGAAGGTGGTGCTTGTTTAACTATAATCGAAAATAGAGGTTGAGGGTTATTTCTTTCCACGCTGTTGTTTGTATAATCTTTCTACTCTTTTTATATCATCACAGTCTTTAGCAGAAAGATCATTTCTTATTTTTATTACTCTTGGAAATCTTAATGCATAACTAGAGGAATAGTTTACTGATTTTTGTATTTCTTCATAAGCAATTTCAACAACTATTTTTGGCTTTAGAATAACTGTCTTCCCTATTTCTTTTTCTATTAATGGCTTTAGTAATTTTGTTAGAGATTTGAATGTTAACCCCTCTTTTTCTTTTATTCCTGTGCCTACTTTTCCAATATCGACAAAAGAGTCTCCTTTTCTGCAGGATAAAGTGAAAGAGGATAACCAAGAACTTCTTTTTCCTTCTCCCCACGCAGCTTTTGTAATAACCAAATCTAGTGTTTCCATGACAGATTTGAATTTAATCATGTGGCCAACTCTTGCACCCGGTTTGTATGGAGCATCTAATTTTTTGAACATCAATCCTTCGTTGCCTTGTTTAAGAGATTCCTTGAAGAATTTTTCTGAATCTTTCTCTGAAGATGTAACTAATTTTTCTGCTGTTTGTATCTTGTATTTTTCAGACTTTATTATTTTTTCAATTAGCTTTCTTCTTTCTTTGAAAGGCTCATTGATCATCGAGTTTCCGTTATAAAACATTATGTCAAATACGTTGATTTCTATAGGTATTTTTTTTGCTATTTTTTCAATATCATATTTTCTTTTGATTCTTTGGGAAACTGCCTGAAATGGAAGATATTTTTTTGTTGTAGGATCATAGCCAACAGCTTCGGAATCTAAGATAAACTCTTTGCCTTTCACATGTTTTTTTATTATTGGAACTAACTCTGAGAATTGTTTTGTAACATTTTCTAATCTTCTTGTAAATAAAGAAATCTCATCTTGGTGCTTATGGATCTGTAAACGAAATCCATCAAATTTGTATTCTACTTGTGCTGGTTTTCCTGTTCTTTCGAATGCTTCCTTTATAGTGTCTTCTTTTAATGCTAACATACATTTAATGGGTTTTGTAATTGATAATTTTACTTCTGATAATCTATTGTTTTTTGCTGAAATCAAAACTTGAGAGAAATCATTCGAAACGTCATATGCGTTTTGAATTTTATTTACTTCTTTGTCAAAAGCTTTGGCTATTGAATCTCTTAAAGTTCCGTCTGCTATCCCTAGTCTTAATGTTTCTAGGATTGTGTTCACAATGTATTTTGCTTCTAATGGTTTTGCTGAAGTTAATAATTCAGAAATCAAAGCTACTTTTTTATTTACAGTTCCAGAACCTTCTAATTCTGCTAGTTTTCTTATGTTTTCAAATACTTTTTGGATTGTTAAATTTGTTGAGGATAAAGTTGATTGTGTTTTTCTTTCTATTATCTGTTCTGCTGTTTTCCCTAAATCCCCTGTTTTTTTCCAGGAAGATTCTACTGTGTCTTGTGAAACCCCTGCCGAATTTGCAATTACTTTTATTATTGATCTTGTGGACATTCCTATTTTTTTCTCTGACCATGTTGGGAAAACCTTCCCCTGTAGCATATAAATAACTGCGGAAATGTCTGACTCAGGGATATCTTTTATGAACTTTGCAAGAATGTCTGTTTTTTCTAATCTCTTAGTTGTTTTACTTAATTCTTCGTATATTTTTACTAGTTCAGAGTATCTCATCAGAAAGATATAAATATCTATTTAATTTAAACCTTTTTGTATGGATACTGTAAAATCAATAAAGGAAAGAAGAAGCATAAGGAACTATTTAGACAAGGATGTTAAATTAGAGGTCATTTCTGATATTTTGGAAGCTGGAAGTTATGCCCCGAGTTCTGGTAATTTACAAAACTGGAGATTTATTGTTGTTAAGGATAAAGATAAGATTGATAAGATTTCTGATGCTTGTTTGGACCAAAATTGGATGAAAAGAGCTCCCGTACATATTGTTATTTGCAATGACAATGAAGGCATTAAGAAAATGTATGGGAAAAAGGGGGACAGATATAGCGTTCAGAACTGTGCTGCAGCAATACAAAATATTATGCTTGTTGCTTATGATAAAGGATTGGGAAGTTGTTGGGTTGGAGCTTATAATGGTGATAAAATTAGGAGAATTTTAGATATTCCTGAAAACATTTTAATTGAGGCTGTGGTTACTCTTGGTTATCCTGCTGAGAAGCCTGGATTAAGAGATGGAAAGCAGAGCAGAAGGAGATTTTTGGAACATGTTGTATTTTTTGATAGTTATGGGAATAAAGAAATTGATAGAAGTTTGTGGCCTTTAAACAAAAGTTTATTAAAACTAAGAGGCAAGTTGAATCTTAGTAAGTTTAGAAAGTAATTCTCAAAAAATAAAAAAAAGAAAAGCTAATGCACAAGGCATTAGCCAAAGCTAAGGGTCTTTGTTCTTAGGGGGGTTATATCTAGAATTTATCGACCCTTGAATATCACCTCTCTTACAGTATGTCGATTCCAAGCTCTCTTCCGAAAGCTCTTGATTCGGCACTTGCTTTTGCTGAGTCTGTTTTTCCCAAGATGTATGGAGAGTTTACACCTGCGATGATAGTCATTACCCTAACTTTGTCCTTCATATCATCTGAGATTCTTGCTCCCCAAATTACATTAGCATCTTTGTCAAGAGCTTCAGTCACTATGTCGCCTATCTTGCTTACCTCATCTAGTCTTAGATCTTGTCCACCTGCTACGTGAATCAAAGCTCCAGTTGCTCCGACATAACTTACTTCCAACAAAGGATTTGTTAATGCTCTTCTTGTTGCTTCTTCTACTCTATGTTCAGAGTCTGATTCACCAACACCGATTGCACAAACTCCCGAATCGGACATAATTGCCTTCACATCTGCATAATCTAAGTTTACTAGAGATGGTACTGCAATAGTTTCTACGATTCCTTTAATCATTGTTGCAACTAATTCGTTAGCAACTGCAAATGCTTGTTGTATTGGTAAGTTGCCTGCGATTGCAACTAATCTTTCGTTGTCTATTACTATAACTGAATCTGAGACTGCTCTTAATTCTTGTAATCCAAACTCTGCTTTGTCAACTCTTGCTCTTTCTAAATCGAAAGGCATTGTTACTGTTCCTATTACAATTGCGCCCATGTCTTTTGCTATCTTTGCAACTACTGGTGCGGATCCTGTTCCGGTTCCACCACCCATTCCTGCGCATATGAATACCATATCAGAACCTTTTAGAGCTTCTTTTAGCTCTGTAGATGATTCTTTTGCTGATTCTGTTCCAACTTTTGGATAACCTCCAGCTCCCAAACCTTTTGTAAGATCTCTTCCAATCAGAATTTTACGATCTGCTTCGTGAATATCAAGATGTTGTTTATCTGTATTAATACATATAACCTCGGCACCTCTAATTCCTTTTTTGTATAGCCATGATGCCATGTTGCCCCCGGCTCCACCGCAACCTACAACTTTAATATTGGCTTGGCCGACCATTCCTGCTTCAAGTGGTGTGTCATTGTTTTGTTTTAGTGCGCTTTCTATAATAAATTCCATTTTTGGTTTTCCCCCGTTTTTTATTTTTTTTTTAGTAGGTTTGAGAGGTCAATCTAGCGAAAGTTTTAAATATTAGTTTCACTTTCTACCTCTAAGAAAAAGCTCGCCAAAGCTTATTACACAATCTTTTTTAGCTAAAAGATAAGTTTCGCCAAAAACTTATTCTTTATGTTTACCTTGTTAAAGTGAAATTGTTTAAATATATTATTATTCTGTAAAATATATATTATATTGTTAAATATATATTTTAGAGTATAACCATTGTCTGGTAGTCCTATCCTCTTTTGGATAATTTTTTATAGTTACTAACTACAATTAGCTTATGAAAAAAGTTGTGATATTGCATACTGGCGGGACAATTGCTTCTAAAGTTGATTACAAAACAGGAGGAGTAGTTGCTAAATACTCTGAGAAAGATATGATTGAAATGTTTCCTGAACTGAAAAACATCGTCGAGGTTAAATCTAAATTAATAAAAAACATGTCAAGTGAGGATATGAACTTTAAACATTTTAATTTGATTGCTAAGGAAGCTGCTAAGGAATTGAAAAACAGCGACGGTGTTATTATTACTCACGGAACTGATACCTTACATTATTCTGCGGCTGCTTTGTCATTTATTCTAGAGGGATTAGACAAACCTGTTATTTTTGTTGGTGCCCAGAGAAGTTCTGATAGAGGAAGTAGTGATGCTGAAATGAATCTTATATGTGCTGCTCAGTTTATTGAAAAGAGTGATTTTTTTGGGGTTGGAATTTGTATGCATGAGGGAATGAGTGATGATAATTGCTTGATTCTTCCAGGAGTTAAGACAAGAAAGTTACATACCTCTAGAAGAGATGCCTTTAAGGCTGTTAATGATGAAGCTATTGCTCGCGTTGATAAAAAAGGGAAAATAGAATTTTTGAAAGAAATTAATAAAGAAAAAGGAAAACTACAATTAAAATTAATTAATGAAAAAATAAAAGTCGGTTTGATTAAATCTAGGCCAGGTATGCTTGCTTCCGAACTAAAAATTTATGAAAAGTATGATGGGCTTGTTTTAGAAGGAACCGGGCTGGGACACTTTCCAATCACTAAGATGGACAAGCTTACTGAAGAGAATGGTAAAATTTTCAATCAGATTAAAAAATTAGCTGGAAAAATTCCTTTGGTAATGACCTCTCAATGTATTTTTGGAAGGATTAATATGAATGTTTATAGTCCAGGAAGAGAATTGATTAAAATTGGCGTTTTGGGCAATCAAAATGATATGTTACCAGAGGTTGCTTACGTTAAATTATTCTGGTTGCTCTCTAATCATAAAAAGGATGTTAGAAAAATGATTGGAGAGAATTTGAGAGGAGAGATTAATAATAGAATTAAGGATGAGTTCTTATAGTAAATTATTTCCCCTTTGAATAGATATAGAAAACTTTAAATATCAATTGAAATTAATAATTATCAAATGAAATTAAATAATATCAAAAATAAGATAAAAGAATATTTTTTTGTCAACCCAACTTCTAAATTGAGGGTAAGGCAGATTGAGAGGGAAATTAAATCGCCCTTGCCATCTGTTATAAGGTACTCAAAAGAACTGGAAAAGGAAAATATCCTGAAGATTCTAGATATATCAGGAATTAAATTTTATACGGCAGACAGATCTTCAGAGGCTTTTCTTATTGAGAAAAAATTGTTTAATATCAAGAAACTTTTTGATTCTGGCATGATAAGCTATTTAAAACATGAATACAGCAATCCAACAATGGTGGTTTTTGGCTCTTATTCAAAGGGAGAAGATATTGAAAATAGCGATATTGATCTATATATTGAAACTGAAAAGAAACATGATTTCAAATTAGGCAAATTTGAAAAATACCTCAAGAGAAGAATACAGGTTTTTAATTATCCAAATATAGACAAGGTTTCAAATCCCCATCTTTCTAATAATATAATAAACGGGATAATCCTAAATGGCTTTTTGGAGGTATTTAAATGAAAGAATCTAACTGGGAGGATTGCATTGATTTTAAGTTTTCGATAAAAATAACTCCTGACAGGGCAAAAGCAAAATCTCTTATAGAGACATCAAAGGGAAGGATAGATTACATCTCAAAAGATCCAAATGAAAAAAATGCAAATTATATTTTTGAAGACTATTATTCTTCAGTATTAGAGCTTATTCATGCTTTACTGATACTAAATGGTTATAAGGTAAGCAATCATATTTGTTTGGGCTATTATTTGAGGGATATCCTAAAAAGAGATGACCTGTTTAGACTTTTTGATGACTGCAGATTCAAAAGAAACTCTCTTGTATATTATGGAAAGAGAATGGATTTTGAAACTTCGATAAAAACCATAGAAAAATCCAAAAAATTATTTAAGGAAATAACTTTAATTATAAACAATATTAAGGATAATTAAATGATAGATTATAAACAATTAGGATTCAAATGCGGACTAGAGATTCACCAGCAATTGGATGGAAAGAAATTATTCTGCTCCTGCCCTTCTATTACTAACAAGACTGAAGAGCCGGATTTCAGAATAACAAGAAAATTAAGAGCTGTTGCTGGTGAAAAGGGAGAGAAGGATGTTGCTGCATTATATGAAGAAAATAGGGACAGAGAATTTGTTTATGAAGTTTATAGAGATACAGATTGTTTAGTTGATTTGGATTGTGAACCTCCGCATGGATTAAATAAAAGTGCTTTGAAAATCGCTTTAACTGTTTCTAAATTATTAAATGCTAAGATTGAGAAGAAGATTAAGTATATGAGAAAGATTGTTGTTGACGGTAGCAATACTACAGGATTTCAGAGGACTGCTCTAATAGCTAAAAATGGTTTTATTGAAACAAGCAAAGGCAAAGTAAAAGTTGACACTATTTTTTTGGAAGAAGAGGCTGCCAAGAAGATTAAGACAGAGGGAAATAAAGTTACTTATAGGTTGGATAGATTGGGGGTACCTCTAATTGAGATTGCCACTATGCCAGATATTAAGGATAATGAGCATGCGAAAGAAACTGCAGGAAAAATTGGAATGATCTTGAGGAGTGTTGACGGGATAAAAAGAGGGATAGGGACAATAAGGCAGGATGTTAATCTGAGTATCAAAGGAAAACCCCGAGTAGAAATTAAGGGATTTCAGGATTTAAGAAGTATTCCTAAAATTATTGAGAAAGAAATTGAAAGACAAATTAAAACCAAGAATATGAAAGCAGAAGTTAGGAATGCAAAGAAAGATGGGACTACTGAGTTTTTGAGACCAATGCCTGGTCAAGCAAGGATGTATCCCGAGACAGATGTTCCTGAAATTGTTATTGATAGTAAATTGCTAAAAAGCATTAAAATTCCTGAGTTGAAAGTAGAGAAGAGTTTGAATCTTGAAAGAAAATATGATATTAGAGATTACCAGGCAAAAGAAATTATTGATAATAATATTGATTTTGAATATTATGTTAATAAGTTTAGGAAGGTTAGACCGGAATTTATTGCTAGAGTTTTAGTTGATATGAGAAAGGAAATGAAAACAAGAGAAAATCTGGATATGAATGGAGAGGAGGAATTACTTGGTTATATTGATTCTGGAAAAATCCCGCAAGATATTTCTGGAGCCAAATTAATTTTAATAGACTTAGCTAAGGGAAAGGAGATTAGTTTAGAAAAATACAAACAGGTAGATAATATTGAAGAAGAGATTAAAAAGATTATAGAAAAAAATAAAGGGGCAGGCATTAATGCAATCATGGGAGAAGTTATGAAGAAATTTAGAGGGAAAATTGATCCCAAAAAAATTGCTGATTTAGTAAAAAAAGAGGTATAATTTGAAATTCAAAGATTTGAAGGAGAATAAAACATTTAGAAATATCTTTAAAGTAGTTGTATTTATCGTTATCTTGTTAGTTTTGTCCATTATTTTGAGGTTAATTAATTTATATCCAATAAATCAGTATCAAAATCAATTTGAAAGAAATGAAGACGGAATTATAAAAGGTTCTGAACCAATTTATTTAGAGGGGAATAATAACAAAGCAGTAATTCTTATCCATGGACTTACAGATAGTCCTGCAAATTTTAAGCATCTTGCATATTTTCTTAATGAAAGAGGGTATAGTGTTTATGTTCCCTTATTGCCAGGGCATGGTACAAAAGTACAAGACCTGAATGATAAAAGATATTATGAATGGTACAGGGCTGCCCAAAATGCTTTAGAAGATGTTGATGAAAAAGAACGTTATATTATTGGACATTCTTTGGGAGGATTATTGGCTCTGGATATTGCTTCCAGAAATGAAGTTGAGGCTGTAGTTACTATAAATGCTGCGGTAAAATTAGAAACGAGATATGCGCCATTCATTCCCTTTGTTAAACTTATAGAAGATTATCATATTAAAAGTGAAGAAGATATAAACTTGCTTTTAGATAATAATCTGTCTGTACCATATAATGCAATGCCTTTAAATTCTGTCTCACAATTATTAAAAGGAGTTTCTGATTTGAAGATGGATAATATTGAAGAGCCTATTTACATAATTCAGGGCATTGATGATGATGTTGTAGATAGAGACAGCGCAATTGAGATTTATGATAAAGTAAGTTCAAAGAAAAAGGAATTAGTGTTTATAGAAGATTCAAGCCATGAAATAATAAATAATGCAGAGGAATATTATTATACTATTCTTAATTTCTTCTCCCCTTCTTAAAAATTTTTTTCTTAGCTCTCTTTGTATAAGGCTTTGCAATATCTTTTAAAGCAGAGTTTAGTATTTTTTCTATTCTTTGTTGTTCTGCTTTAGATTTTTTCAGTAATCTATTCAGAGTTTCCTTTCCTTCCTTTTCATTAAGATTTCCCTGCTTCACTGCTTTTGTGACCCTTTGGGATAACTTATTTATCTTATTTTTTGTTACTGAAGCTGCGCCTATACCCAATAGCAAGCCCGTCCTTATGAATTTTTTTATTTCTTTGTCGTTCATTTGTGCACCTCTTTATTTATAGATAATAATAATAAGATACTTATTAGCGTTGCGATTACAAACCCCAAGACAGCCAGCCATTTTGCTTTTCCAGCTTGGATGATTAATGATGAACCAACTATTAGTGCGGCTACTATCAGACCCATGGATATTCTTATGCTACCCTCACTTATGTTCCAGCTTAATTGTTTGACGTCAGTATCATCAATATCTAACTTTATTTTTCCGCCCTGTAATTGTTCAAAAGCCTTATTGATATTTTGGGGGAGAGTTTCAATTAGATCCGAGATGTTTATTGCATTGCTTTTTACCCTTCTTGTTAAACTCTTTAAGGAGTATCTTCTTGAAATTAAATTATTAACATAACCTTTTGAATAATCACCTAAATTGAATTCTGGATATAATGAACGACCTACTGATTCACAAGTTATAATCGCCTTGGACAATAAAACAAAATTGATTGGTAACTTCATATTATACTTGTTTGATATATTAAGGAAATCTCTGAAGAATGAAGACATGTCTATTTGGTTAACTTCTGCTGAGCCATACTCTGACACAAGTAACTCTAGTTCGTTTTCCAAATCTGGGTCGGTTGTCTCAATAACACCTATAGCTTTTAATCCGCGAATTGCTTTTTTCATGTCTTTTTCTGTTAAAGCTACGAATAAGTTGATTAGGGCTTTCCTTAAATCATCGTTTAATCTTCCAACGATTCCAAAATCTATCAAAGCTATTCTGTTCCTTGTTAGAACAAATACATTTGCAGGATGAGGGTCTGCGTGAAAGACTCCATGAGTTATTACTTGGTCCATGAAACAGTCCGCCAGATTATTTGCCACTTCTTTACTTGAATAGTTTCTTGCTTCAAATTCTGCCTTATCATCTATTTTTATTCCATCTATAAAAGACATGGTGAGTACTTTTTTGCTTGAATAGTCCCAATAAACTTTGGGGGTTACAACATTTTTTGAACTTTTGAACATTTCATAGAATTTTTGTATGTTCCTTCCTTCCTTCATATAATCCAACTCATCTTTGGTGTATCTTTCAAATTCTTTCACTATCTCCTGTGGGTTATACCTCTTTATTTCTGGTATATGCTTTTCTGCTAATTCAGCTAAATGTTTTAGAAGTTTAATGTCTTGGTCAATTACCTCTTTTGCGTCTGGTCTCTGTATCTTTATTGCTACTTCTTCTTTGTTTAGTAATCTTGCTCTATATACTTGGCCTATTGACGCTGAAGCTATTGGCTGCTCAGAAAAACTTGAAAACACTTCTCTTTTAGATTTTTTTAATTCTTGTTCTAGAATCTGAATTGCTTTTTTGTTATCAAATGGTTTTACGTTGTCTTGAAGTTTTTTGAATTCTTCTGTGTATTCCAAAGGAATCAAATCTGGTCTTAAACTCAATAATTGTCCCAGCTTTATGAATGTTGGTCCCAATTCTTCTAGTGCACATCTTAGCTTTACAGGAATACTTGAAGGTTTGCCTGGCTGCCCTCTTATTCTTTCATGAACCTTTAGATGTCTGTGCAATCCAAGTTGGTAGACATAAAATCCAAGTCCGTATTTGAATAAAACTGAGATAATATGGTTTAGTCTTTTAATATCTTGATAAGTATCCTTTAATCCTTCAAATACCATTATGTATTAGAATGTTAATTTGTTTAAATAAGTTTTGAATAGTAAGGTTTATATAAATAATAACTATATTTTTTGTTTATGATTGATAAAAGAGATTTTGAAGGTTTAAAAAAAGAGCTGGAAGATTATGATAAAGCAAGAGAAAGCGTTATTTCTGAATCAAGAGAGATTATTAAGCTAAGTAAAGTTATAATTTATGCTGTCCAGAGAGAAGATTTGAATCTCAATAGAGAGATTAGTGAAATGAGGAAAAAGATTATTGATTTGAGAAGAATTAAGGGAGATTTAAGACAGGAAGGGCATTATAAAATTGCAATACAAGAGTATGTCGAGGCTATGACATTTTATGAATTTATAAAAACTGGAAAGCTTCCAACAAGAGAAGATTTGAAGGTCAATGCGGAAGATTATCTGATGGGGCTAACAGACTTGACTGGAGAGTTAATGAGGAAGGGAATGAATTATGCCATTTACAAAAGATATACTGATGTTTTTAGGATAAAAGAGTTAGTTGGTGAAATCTACTATTACTTTTTGAGACTGGACTTGAGAAATTCTGAATTAAGAAAAAAGTCTGATGGTATTAAATATAACCTTAGGAAGTTGGAGGACGTTGTATTTGAGCTTAAATTAAGGGAAATTCCTTTAGATAGGGCTATTCAGAGTGCAGAAGTTAACTCTCCTAAAAAAAAGCTTCTCATTAATAAAACAAAGAGAAAGTCTTAAAAATGCTTATTTTATACACTAGTTAAAATGTATGCTACTAAATTAAGATCAAATTCCTGTGGGGATTTATCCGGAAAAAGTGTAGGGAAGAAAGTTAAGCTATGTGGGTGGGTTCATACAAGAAGAGATCACGGGGGTGTTATTTTTATTGATTTAAGAGATAGGTATGGTTTAACACAAATAGTTTTTGATCCTAGTTTTTCTAAAAATTGCCATAGTGATGGAGACAAATTAAGAAGAGAAGATTGTATTCAGATTTCTGGAACTGTTAAAAAAAGAAAGAAAGGAATGGAGAATAAGAAGTTAAAAACTGGAGAAGTAGAAGTGTTTGTTAGTGATTTAAAAATTCTAAATAAAAGTAAGGTTCCTCCAATAGAAGTTGATGACAGAATTGTTGCAAATGATGATGTTAGATTAAAATACAGATATTTGGATTTAAGAAGACCTGTAATGCAGAATAATTTATTGATGAGAGCCAAAGCAGCACAGGCAACTAGGGAGTATCTAACAAAAGAAGGGTTTGCTGAAATTGAAACTCCTTTCTTGGTTAAAGCTACTCCGGAAGGAGCAAGGGACTTTATAATTCCTTCAAGAGTAAATCCTGGAAAGTTTTATGCATTGCCTCAGAGTCCTCAGTTGTACAAACAAATTTTGATGGTTTCTGGATTTGATAGATATTTCCAGATTGCCAGATGTATGAGGGATGAGGATTTAAGATCTGATAGACAACCTGAGTTCACACAAATAGATTTGGAAATGAGTTTTGTAGATGAGGATGATATTTATGCAATCTGTGAGGGTGCTGCTGATTCAGTTACCAAATCTTTAACTGGAAAAAATATAAAATTGCCTTTGAAAAGATTAAGTCATAAAGAAGCAATGGATAAATATGGAATTGATAAACCTGATTTGAGATTTGGTTTAGAATTGAAAGACATGACTGATTTGGTAAATAAATCTAATTTTTCTGTCTTCAAGGAAGTAATAAATAAAGGGGGTATTGCTAAATGCTTGCCTGTTGATCATGAGTTTGGTAGGAAAGAATTGGATAGCTTGATTGATTTTTCAGTTAAACAGGGAGCTAAAGGGATGGCTTGGCTGAGAATTAATAAAGATAAGTTGGAAGGGAATATTGCTAAGTTCTTTGACGATAAAATACAGAAGGAATTGATCAAAAAATCAGGAATCAAGAAAGGTTATATGCTTTTTATTGCCGATAGAGAAAAATTGGCAAATAGTGCTTTAGCTGCATTAAGGAATAAATTAGGGAAAGATTTGAAGTTGTACAAAGAGGGAGAGTTTGCTTATTGCTGGGTTACTGATTTTCCCTTATTTGAGTGGGACGAAGACGAGCAAAAATGGACCCCTGCACATCATATGTTTACAATGCCCAAAGAAGAGCATTGGGATATTATAGAAAAAGATCCGGGAAAAGTAGTTGCAAAATGTTATGATTTAGTTTTAAATGGGGTTGAGTTAGGTAGCGGAAGTGTGAGAATCCATAGAAAGGATATTCAACAGAGAGTTATGAATGTTGTTGGCTTTTCAAAAGAAGAAGCTGAAGAGAAATTTGGATTTTTGAATGATGCCTTTGAGTATGGTGCTCCTGTTCACGGAGGATTTGCTTTCGGTTTTGATAGGTTAGTTGCTATACTGCTTGGATTGGAAGATATAAGAGAGGTTATTGCTTTTCCTAAGAACAAAAATGCTCAATGTCCAATGGATGGCAGTCCTTCTAATGTTGATATCAAACAACTAAAAGAATCTCACATAAAATTGGATGTTGTTGAGAAGAAGTAAACTTTATTAAGTTTCTCTTTCTAATCTAGTTATTCATGAAATTAGATAAAGACTTAGTTTTAGGAATTGCTAAGAATGCCAGACTTAATTTAACTGAATCAGAGATTAAAGAGTTTTTGCCTCAGTTAAAGGAAGTTTTGGATAATTTTTCTGAAATAAATAAACTTGATATTCCTGATAGTGTTAAACCTAGTTTTCAGCCAATTGAAGTAAAAAACATTTTGAGAGAAGATAAGACTGAGAAGTGTTTGACACAGGAAGAAGCTTTAGAGAATGCCAAGCATAAAAAAGATGGTTATTTTAAGGGGCCAAGAGCAATATGAATGTTGAAGAGTATGTAAGAAGTGTTAGGAATGGGGAAATTTCTGTTAAAGAAAATATTAAAAATATTTTGAAGGAAGCCAAATCTTTGAATAAGGAATATAATTATTTTAATGTTATTTCTGATGAGGCTTTGAAAAAAGCAGAAGATATTGAAAAAAATAGAAAAGGAAAATTAGCTGGTCTTCCTATTTCTGTAAAAGACTGTGTCTGTGTAAAAGGAATGGAAAGCAGAGCAGGAAGTTTGATTCTTAATGGATATAAACCAGTTATAAATGCTACTGTTATTGAGAGATTAGAGAAAGAGGGCGCCATTATAATCGGAAAGACCAGCCAGGATGAATTCGGGTTTGGCAGTTTTTCTACCAACACAGATAATATTCCTAGGAATCCTTTTGATAAAACAAGAAGTTGTGGTGGAAGTTCTGGAGGGGCTGCAGGTTTTACTTCCAAGACAGAGAATGTTCATGTTGCAATTGCTGAAAGTACAGGGGGGAGTATTGCATGCCCTGCGAGTTTTTGTGGTGTTGCCGGTCTGACTCCGACCTATGGTGTTGTTAGCAGATATGGATTAATTGATTATGCAAACTCATTAGATAAAATCGGGGTAATTGGGAAAAGTGTTAAAGACACTAAATTAGTTTTTGATGTTATTAAGGGGAAAGATGAGAAAGATAGCACAAGCGTTGATGCAGATTTTAAAGATTCTAATGTTAAGAAAATTGCTGTGATAAAAGAAAGTTTGAATGTTGATAAAGACATTAAAGATATTGTTTTGAATAAAATTGGAAGAGTTGAACAAGTAAGCTTACCTTTAGTTTCTAAGTATGCTTTGAGTTGTTATTATTTAATATCGATGAGCGAGGCAAGCACTAATTTAGCAAGGTATTGTGGAATAAGATATGGTGAAAGTTTAGAATTGAAAGGTGGATTTGATGAGTATTTTTCAAAAGTCAGAAGTAAGTTTTTTACAAAAGAATCTAAGAGAAGAATTGTTTTGGGGACTTTTGCAAGAATGTCTGGTTTTAGAGATGCTTATTATCTGAAAGCAATGAAACTGAGAACTTTAATTATTGAAGAGTATAAAAATTTGTTTAAGAAATACGATATTTTAGTTAGTCCCACAATGCCTGTCATCGCTCCTAAGTTTTCTGATATTAAAAAATTAAGCCCTATGGAAAACTATATGATGGATATTTTGACTGTTGGTCCTAATCTGGCTGGCTTACCACACTTATCTATTAATATTGGAATGAAAGATAATATGCCTGTTGGTTTAATGCTTACTGGAAATCATTTTGCTGAGGAGAAATTAATTGTAAAAGGTGAGGAACTTGAAAATAGGGATTGAAGTGCATGTCCAGCTCAATACTAAGAGTAAATTATTCTGTAGTTGTTCTAATCTAGAAAGTGATGAACCTAATTCAAGAACCTGTGCCACATGTCTGGGTCATCCTGGAAGCAAGCCTGTTCTAAACAAAAAGGCGTTTGAAAAAGCAATAAAAGTTGCAATTGCTCTTGGATGTAAAATAAATAAAGAAACTTTTTTTTCAAGAAAATCTTATTTTTATCCTGACTTAGCCAAGAACTTTCAAATTTCTCAATATGAAATTCCCATTGGTTTGGCGGGTAAATTTGAAGGGATTAATATAAGAAGATTGCATTTGGAAGAAGATCCTGCTGCTTTAATTCACAAAGGAAGTATTTCTTTAATTGATTATAACAGAAGTGGAACACCTTTAATTGAGATTGTTACTGAGCCTGATTTTAAGAGTCCTAATGAGGTTAGGTTATTTTTAAGGAAACTGATAACAATGCTTACTTATTTAGATGTTTATCACAAGAAAGGAGATAGTACCTTGAAAGCTGACGCAAATATTTCTGTTCATGGTGAGAGAGTTGAGATAAAAAATGTTAATGGATTAAAAGATATTGAAAGGGCTTTGGAATATGAAGCTAAGAGGCAAGAAACTGAGTTGCAGGAAAAACAGGAAACAAGAGGATGGGATTCTGAGAAGGGAAAAACATATCTGATGAGAGTCAAGGAAAGTGAAAATGATTATGGATATATTTTTGAACCGGATTTGCCTGTTTTTGAAATTTCAAAAGAGTTATTGGAAAAAATAAAGAGAGAGATTCCTGAGTTGAGCATTGATAAAAATAAGAGATATAAAAAACAGCATAATCTTGATGATGAGACTGCTGAAGTCCTTTCAAATGATATTAATCTTGCAGAGTTGTATGAGTATCTCATAGAGAAAGGTATTAAACCTGAAATAGCTGCCAAGTGGCTTAGAAGAGACCTGCTTGGATTTTTGGCTTATGATGAAAAAGAACTGAAAGACATCTCTTTAAATCAAAATCATTTATTTGATTTATTGAAATTAGTACAGGAAAATAAAATTACTGATGATGTTGGAAAAAAATTATTATTAGAGTTAATAAAAGAAGATTTTGATGTTGATAAAAAAGTGAAGAAAGAAGGTTTAGAAAGTGTATCTGATGAAGGGGTTTTAGAAAAAGCATGCAAAGAAGTGATTAAAGAAAATCAAGATGCTGTTGAGAAAGTTAAAAAAGGCGATGAAAAGGTTTTAAACTTCTTGATGGGTCAAGTCATGAGAAAAACTAAAGGTGTTGGTAGACCTGATGTTATTATTAGGATATTAAAAAAACTTATTTAAACTATCAAGAAAACTCCTATAACCATTATTATCGTTGCTATAACCTTTTTTGTTAGATTCTTTTCATGGAATAATTCTCCGCCTACTATCACAGTGAATAGAGAAGATGTGTGAGCTATTGCAATTACCAAACTAACATTGGTTAAGGATATTGCATGTGCGAATAATAATCTTTTGAATACGATTAATAATGATAACATAAATATCCAGACACCCGCTTTTTTTAATCCGTGTTTTATGGAGACTAAACCTCCATAGTGTTTGTGCATTATGAATAATAGATTTAGAAGCATGAAAATTTGTATTATAAATATAAATGTAAATGCATTCATATAATTAAGGATATATTTGTCAAGGATGGCGGTTATTGAGGCTATTAGTATAGACATTATAACATAGCCCGTATATTTTGATTTGAACATTGCTTTAAATGGGAGTAATAAACTTTTTTTAGAATGCGTTTCCAGTACATATGTACCCACTATCAATAAACCCATACCAAACATTTGTTTTATGCTCAAAACATCACGTAAAAAAATAAATGCTAATATAGCAACTATTCCGGGAGTAACATTCAGTAATGGTGTTGTGGATGATAGCTGCATATGACGTATAGCCTTGGCAAGATACCATCCTGCAAAAGTCCATCCAAGCGAACTTATGTAAATTATCAAGAATAGGTAAGGGGCTATTTTTATATTGACTTGTGGAAAAAAGAAAATGCTTAGAATAACTGAAAATATTGCATGGATTGTAACAAATTGCAATGCGTGTTCTTTTATAAGTGATTTTTTTTCTATTAGATAAGCCAGTGATAATGCTATTGTTCCAATTATTGCATATATTTGCCAATTCATATTAGTGTGCTAATCTGATGGATTATTCCAAGACTAAACAAGATTAGTAATATGGTTCCTATTAATTTTGTAAACTTTAATGTGTATTCCGGTTTTCTTTCTGATTTCTTTTTGGCTTTCCATAACATTAACGTTATCAATATACCGTCAATGCCTCCTGCGAATGCTCCTGAAATTCCTATTACCTGAATAAAATTAGTTAAGTTTAGTAGAACTATTATCAGCGGGGGAAATACTGTCAATCCCCAGCTTATATCTTCTTTGAACTTGTAATCGTACATATACATTTGTTTCAAAGCATAAGCCAGAGCAATAAATGAAGTTGTCATTGCAAATATTGCAAATAAATTTGCTAGGATTATCATTTTATATCCAAGAAGATTTCCTAACCCAACAGTGGATATTTCTGTTGTGTTAATCCCTGTTGTTCCTATAACTGCCAAAGCAAAAAATGCATAAATTGCTATTGGGATTAATGATCCTACCAAAATTGCTTTTTCCAATTTTATCTTATTTCTTATTATCTCTTCTTTCATCTCTGGAATTGCTGTCGCCCCTAAAAATGCAAATAGTATTACTCCGTAAGGCAAAAATATGTTATTTAGATTTGTAAATGCCAGATTTTGAGGATTGAATTTTGAGGAGAATATTGCTATCAAAGCAAGCGTAAGTATTATCAGGAACATTATTCCTCCAAGAATTATTTCTGAGTTCCCCAAAGTTTTAATTCCTCTGTGAACTATGAAAGACAAAACTATAAATGCCAGTATAGACAATGTTAGTGGTGGTATGTTAAAAAATTCTGATAGTGAAATTCCTATTCCAATCAAATAGGCAATCATGGCTCCATATACCCCCATCATTAAAGATACTGTAGCTATTTTTTTTGCTTTCTTTCCAAGATACTTTTCAGCATAACCTGCCATCTGGTGAGTTGTTTTTGTTCTTAGTACAACTTCACCGAAGAATAAATTCATGAATAATACTGCAATACCTATCACTAATATTAAAATTAAACCTGGAGAAAATCCAACCTGTGAAATTACATAAGGTAATCCAAGAACTCCTGCTCCCATTATTGTTCCTATTAAAGTGGCTACTGCCTGATACACCCCTTTTACCATTTTCTAAAATATATTTTGGGGTTTTATATAAGTTTCTAAAGGAAAAGTATTTAAATTTCTTTTAAGATTTATCTAAAATGAATGTTTATAGGTTTTGGGATCATATCGGGATTATTGTCTGGCTGTTTTTGATAATTGATTCATTATTTTATATTAATTCCGGAATAATTGATTATAGAGTTTGGTTGAGACTGATAGCAGGTATTGGGGGGTTATTGATTGACAGATATTTAGTCTTTCTTTATAAAAAGAAAAAATAAGTTTTAGAAATGTTTAAATAGATTGGATATTTATTAAATTGAGAGGTGAATGAATGAAGAAAATAGTCATTGTTATTATATTTTTGTTTATTTTAATTCCTGTTGCTCAAGCAGATCCTATTAGTGATTTTATAAGAGACATTTTGGGATTTGGAATTACTGGAAAAGTAGTTTCACAAAATCCAATTATATTACACAGAACAGTTAAAGATTGTGGTACTAATGAAGTTGTGGTTGCTGAACATGAGATTGATCTGAGAATCTTTAGAAACGGAAATTATAGAAATTATAGATGTGCATCTCGATATACAGAGCAGTGTATAAATGATGGAACTTTTGATACATATTATATAGAGTCGTGTGAATATGAAACTGTTTATGTGAATCCCTCTGAAGATGATACTTGCACTCCAGTGACTTGTTCTTCTTTAGGTAAACAATGTGGTTCTTGGGATGATGGTTGTGATGGAACAGTTAATTGTGGGGTCTGTTCAAGTGGATTTAGTTGTAGTCAAGGAAACTGTGTTAGAAATGCTGTGCAAAACAGAGAGCCTGTTATAACTTCTAATTCGATAACCTCTGCTACAGAAAATGTTGTTTATAGATACGATGTAAATGCAAGGGATGATGATGGAGATGTTTTGGTTTATAGTTTAACAACAAAACCTCTCGGAATGGTTATTAATGATCATACGGGATTAATAACATGGACTCCTTCTAATAATCAAGCAGATCAGGAATTTGGTGTTGGGGTTTTGGTTAGAGATACAAGCTATAATACTGTTAGTCAGGAGTTTAGAGTCTATGTGAATCCCTCTGAAGATGATACTGTATTAAATTCTGGTAATGAAGTTATTAATGGACAGTGTGGTAATATAAGGAATAGTTGTACAAGCGGTAATTTTGTAGATGTCCAGGATACTGATACTGATTATTTATGGAGATGTGATGGAATTAATGAAGGTACAAGTACAAACTGTCATGAAATGAAACTAATTGTTGGTTTACCTGTTCTGACGATAGCATCTCCTTCGGTTAGTACTTATCAAACTGATGAATCTTCTTTGATTGTTAGAGGAACAGCAACAGCAGGAAATAGCGGAAGAGTCAGCGTTAGAATTTTTTATAATAATATAGAGCAGGATAATCGGGTTTCTGGCATTTATTCAAGTTCTTTGACGTTTTCAAAAACAATAAATTTGATTCAGGGAATTAAAGAATTGAAGATTATTGCAAAGAACAATGATGACAACCAAGAAACAACAGAAATAATAAGTATTGAATATGATTCAGAACTGCAAAACAGATGCACCCAAACCAATGCCGGAGAAAGAAAAAGGGAACTTAATATCCTTCTTGAATGTGTATGTGATAATAGCGTATGTAATTGGAGAGAGGTAGAAGACAATATTGAAACATCTTATTCTGCATCTACTTCTGAAGAAATTGTTGCTCTTCAACCCGCAGAGGAGATTAGAGAGCCTTCTTCTAGATCTCCTGGAGAGAAATGTTATGATTGGGAAGTTGGAGTAGAAGATTGTGCTGAAAATCAGAAACAAATTCTTGTTTGTGATTATTTTGAAGATTATAATAATTATTATTGGGATTTAAAAGAAAGATGTGGTACTGATTTTTGTGGTAGTAATAATGGAGATGTCTCCTGTGTTTCTGAAGAAGAGAAAATAAAAGAAAGTTCTGGAAGTGAACTTGCTGGAGTTAGAGATAGCTTGTTAGGAATTCCTGTAAATGTTCATAAACCCACACGTTTTAATGCCCGAACTTTTTGGTCTAATTTTCCAGGATGGTGGAACAGTTTTGAATTTGGTACGGATGGGACTGTTCCGCAGCAGCAAGTCACAAATTCATATTCGGAGAATGCTGAAATTGCAAGGGATAGAAGTAATTTGAGAAACTCCGGTTATGAAAGAGAGGAAGAATTCTTAAGAGAACAGGAAGAACTTGATAATATTATTAATTCCGGAATGATATATTATTCCTGTAGTAATCCTAACAATAACAATTATCCATGTAACTATGAGGGATTAGGCACTCCAGGAGTTTGTTCTGATGGAAGATGCATACTTCAAAGACATGTATAGTTAATTTTATATATACTACAGATATAAAATACATTATGAAGGATTATAAACTCTATGTTAATTTTGCAATATTTTTGGTAGTTGTTTATTTGTGTTTTTTAATTGCAAAACCATTTCTTTCTGCAATTTTCACAGGGATGATTCTTGCTTATTTATTTTACCCCATATACAAATTTTTTTGTATGAGAATAAAGAAGAATAAATTAATTTGGATTAGAAAAGAGGTTCTTGTTGGAGTCTTTATTACTGTTTTAGTTTTAGCATTGTTATTAGTTCCAAGTGTGTTTATTGTTCAGAAACTGACTGATGAAACTGTTGGGGTTTATAATTATGTAAGAAGCAGAGATTTTAGTTTACTCATATCTAATATGGTAGGTTATGATGTTTCAGAATATTTAAAACAAACAGCTGACAGAAGTTTATACTACATTTTGAAATCTGGAAGCGATTTTGTCCTTGCTATTCCAACGTTTTTGCTTAACTTTTTTGTGGCTTTATTTGTTATGTATTTCTTCTTGATAGATGGGCATGGATTAATAGAAAGAATAAAAGAAACTTTACCCATGGACACTAAGGGAAAAAATAAAATTCTAGATAGATTCAAGAAAACAACTGATGCTTTAATGTATGGGAATTTAGTCGTTGCATTATTACAGGGACTATTGGCGTTGATTGGATTCTTAATCTTTGGGATTAGTGGGGCTTTTTTATGGGCACTTATTATTGTTATAGTTTCTTTCTTACCTGTGTTGGGCACAGCTTTGGTCTGGTTACCTCTCGGTTTGGTGCAATTAGCAAAAGGCGATCTTTTTTCCGGGCTGGGAATTATTATTTATGGAGCATTGATTATAAGTACTGTTGATAATTTGGTAAGGCCTAAATTAGTAAGCTCAAGAGCAGACATTCATCCAATAATTATTTTAGTAGGAGTGTTGGGAGGGATCAGCCTGATTGGATTTATTGGATTTATTGTAGGTCCTTTAATCTTGGCTTTGTTGCTGGAGTTCTTTGACATCTATGGTGAGAAAAATGAAATTAAAAGTTAAAGATTTAGATTTGAGCACTGGTGGTCCATTAGTTGCCGTTTTAAATGATGAGGATGCCAGAAAATTAGGACTTTATGCCTCTGATAGAATTGTCATAAAAAAAGGGAAAAGAGAAATTTCTGTTTTGGTTAATATTGCTGAAAATCATGGTAAAGTTAGAACTGGATGCATTGGGATATTTGAAGAGGTTATGAAAGAGTTAAAGTTAAAGAATAATAATCTTGTTAGTATTTACGTTGATAATAAACCGGAGTCATTACAATATGTTAAAATGAAATTAGATGGGAAAGAACTAAATAAAGAAGAAATGGAAAGAATAGTTAGTGACGTTGTTGGAAATAAATTAAGCGAAGTTGAAATCGGATTTTTTGTTAGCGGATGTTACAAATATGATTTGACGATAAATGAAGTTAATCATTTAACAAGAGCCATTGTTGGAAATAGCAAGACTATAAAGTTTAAAGGAAAAGTTGTAGACAAACATAGCACTGGAGGAATTCCTGGAAATAGGACTACAATGATTGTGATTCCAATTGTGGCTGCAGCTGGTTTGACAATCCCAAAAACAAGCTCCAGAGCAATTACTTCTCCATCAGGAACTGCAGATGTTATGGAAGTTCTTGCTCCTGTTAATTTGGCAAGAGGGGAGATAATAAATGTGGTTAAGAAAACAAATGGCTGCATGGTTTGGGGTGGCGCTTTGGACTTAGCCAGTGCAGATGATAAAATAATAAAAATTGAGAGAACATTATCTTTAGATCCTGAAGGAATGTTACTTAGTAGTATCATGGCCAAGAAAAAAGCTGTCGGTGCTGATTATGTTTTAATTGATATTCCTGTTGGTAAAGAAGCTAAGATTAAAACAAAGAAGGATGCTAAGAGGCTGAAAAAGAAATTTATTAAACTTGGTAAGAAATTGAATATTAAAGTTAAGGTTATGATTTCTAATGGGGAGCAGCCTGTTGGAAATGGCATTGGTCCTGCCTTGGAAGCCAGAGATGTTATGGGTGTTTTGGCAGGAGATGGGCCTCTTGACCTAAAAGAAAAAGGAATCAAAATGGCTGGTATAATTCTTTCTATGGCTGGAATTAGTAATGGAGAGAAAAAAGCAAAAGAAATCTTAGAAAGCGGGATGGCTTTAGAGAAGATGCATGAAATCATCAAGGCACAAGGTGGTAAAATTAAGCATATTGATGCCGGGAAATTTATTCATAGTGTTAAATCAAGCAAAAGCGGAAAAGTAAGTCATATCAGCAATAATGATATTAACAGGCTTGCAAGAATTCTTGGCTGTCCAAAAGATAAAAAGGCAGGTATTTACTTGAATTACAAACTTGGAAATAAAGTGAAGAAAGGCCAGGAATTGTTTAGTGTCTATGCAGAGAGCAAAGCCAAATTAGAATATGGTGTTGAGTTTCTTAGAAAAAATAAAGTCGTTAATGTTAACTAATTATAATGTCGTATGCATTTCTCTGTGCTTGTATTTTTCTTTCTTGACTTTCATCTATTTTAGGTAATAGATTTTGTGTAAAATAATTTTCTAAATTTTTAATTTCTGGGCTGTTCATATCTACAGGGTTCCCCTGTTTTAAAAAATATGATAATTCCATGGTTATACTAATTTGTTATTGTATATAAAATTATGGGCCTGCCAGGATTTGAACCTGGGTCTTTCGGTCCGAGGCCGAATATACTGTCCAGGCTATACTACAGACCCATAGAATTTCAGTAATTTAAGAATTAATAAAGTTTTACTTACCACGTCGTTCGTGTGCAGCTAAAGAAGGACGCATTTTTTCTGCACCAATTCCTTTGTTTCTTAGCCCACGAGATCTTCTTCCTGCCATTGTTAAACCTTTGAATACTCTTCTTCTGTTTGCTCCTTGACCAACCCAACTTAGTTGTTTGTCTGCTTTAATTGCTGGGTGTTGTGGGTCAACTAGAATAACTTCGTACCAAATGTGTTTCCCATCTTTTGCCAAGTAATATGAGTTTATAACTTCCAAGTTTTTGAATTTTCTCGCTACTCTCTCTTCACAAATCCATTGATAGTTTTTACCAAGATTCTTCTTTATTGATTGTCTTGCAGACCTTCTACCTTTTTTGGTTGGTCTTGGTCTCTTTTTTCCACCTCTAAGAACTCTTACTCTTGTCAAGACAAAACCCTGTTTTGCCCTATATCCTAGATTTCTTGCTCTATCCAATCTGGTAGGATGCTCAATTCTTGTTATTGCTTGCTCATGTCTCCATTGAATTAATCTATTTCTAAGAAGTTCTTTAATAGTTGATTTTGGTTTCAACCAAGCTTGTTTAATATATTTGTAAGTTCCCATTTTTAATAAGGTTCAGGTCTATGCCTACATTCCTTGAGTTTAGAGAAAATTGTGGCTTTTTAAAGCTTTTTGTTCTAAACTTTTAAAAAATTAGGAGAAATATACTCTGTTGTCTTATTTGTGCTTATCTTTAAATGTCTTTTGTTACTGTTAGTGAAAATAGTGGTTTAATAAATGTTTCTGAGAAAAACTTTTAAAGAATTTAAGACCACTAAATAAGACAAGATTGGGAGGGATAAAATGCAGAAGGCACTTAAAATTATACTTGGTTTGTTAATAGCTCTTGTTGGAGTTTATACTTATGTTCAGTGGCCTGGAAATTTGGTTGCTTTGTGGACAGTAATTAAAGCACTATTCGGTTTATTTGTAATATTTGTAGGTCTTATTTTTGTTTTGATTGGGCTAACTGAATAATTCTTTTTTCTTTTTCTGAGGGAAAGATATATATATATTAATTATATTATTTATATCAAAATGAGGTGTAATCAATGAAAAAAATTGTAATTTTTATAATCCTATTATTTCTTCTGACGCCTGTTGCTGTTGCCGATCCATTTAGTGATTTTGTTAGGAATGTGTTTGCTGGCAATACTATTACTGGAAAAGTGACTTCAGAAACTCCTTTAATCTTACATAGAACTGTTAGAAAATGTTCGAATGGACGGGTAGTTGGAGAGGAACAGGTAATTGATTTAAGGACTTTTAGAGGTGGAACTTATACTAATTATGCTTGTGAATCGCAGTATAAAACACAATGTAGTACTAATGACCCTGATGATACATATTATGATGAGTGGTGTGAGTATGACAAAACGGCTGTAGTGGAAGAAACTACAGAAACCATTGGAGAATGTACTGATTCTGATGGAGGAAAGAATTATTACGAGAAAGGTAATGTTCAAGGTGTTTTTAGAGAAGAGGGGAGAGAAGGCAAAGCAGAAGATTACTGTATTATAAATATGAATTCTGATAATCCTTCATTAGTTGAATTTTATTGTAATGATGAAGGTAAGGTTGATGCAATGCCTACTTACGATTGTACGTCTGAAGGAAAGATTTGTCAAAATGGTGCATGTGTTAATGGAGCCTCTACAGGAGAAAAGGATGAATACTTCTTACAGACAGGGTATTCTATTAATGTAGGAGGTTATGATGTTGAACTTTATAATGTTTATCCAAACTATGTTAAAGTAAAGATAGGAAATCAAATTGTGACTATAAATTCGGGCGAAACTATCACTTTTGGAAATCTAAGAATAGCTATTGATGAAATATTTTATTCCTCTCATTGGGCAGGTGATTCAAGTGCAACATTAAAAATTGTTCCTGTTCTTGATGTGGAAGTTCCATTTGAGGAAAGAGATTTAATTGCTTTAGGAAATTCAATTTCTTCCAAAGGGAATGATGAGTTTAGTGATGGATTGGGGCATTTGATGATTAGTAAAGAAAGCCCAACCATTGAAACAAGTTTAACTTCTTCTGAAGATGATTATCAAACAGATGTTGTTATGGAAGTCGCAAGAGATTCTTTGAGATATTCATTAATTAATCCAGGTAATTTGATTAGATCTTCTACAAAGCCCATTGATTTAACTATTTTGGGAAGAGAAATGAAGATTACAGAAGTTAAAACAGATACCTCTTTTGTTATTGATGATAAAATTGTAAGAGACGGAGATGCGTTTGTCGGAGAAGACCCCAATAATCCTAATTGGGTGTGGGATTTGAATAATCTAATGGGTGATAATCCTATTGTTGGAGTAGAGAATGATTTTATCTATAATGATGATTCTGATAATCCTCCAAAGGTGGGAGAGTGTATCTACTTGCCATTTAATTATGCAAAGATTTGTTTAGATTCCTTGAATGTTAAAGACAATGAGTATGACACCCTTGTTATTGAAAGAACAACAACTAATCTTTTATCAAGTTTTGGTATTGGTTCCAATACCCCCATCATAGAACTTAGTTCTCCAACGAGAAATGTTATTAAAGATTTAGATTCAAATAAGATTTTTGTAACATCTGACGGCAAAGTTTATTATGAACAGAGAGGACAAGCTTCTTATTTGAAAGAATTTCCTCTTGCTGGAGAAATAGGAAAAATTAATTCTGATTTGTCTTTGGGGTTATTCACTGATAATTATGATAATAGTATACTTGTCTTTTTGGATGAATTGAACATATCTGAAAAGGAGAGTAATCTTGTAGCTCTATTTGGAATCTCCGAAGGGGGTATAACCTCTTTAGGTAGGGGTTTGTCTGAAAGTGAACCAGGGGAATTATATTATCTAAAACAAGGATTGGGGTCAACGAATTCAATGAATATAGGAACAAAGGATGAGGACCATAGAACTGCTTATGGGATTATTATTAGAGACCCAAAAGCACATAGTGCAAGTGAGGAGGTTTTTTTAGAAATTCCCAAAAAACAAGTGAAAGCAAAAGTTAGCGTTAAATTTACAGATGGAGAAAATATAACCGAAGGAAAAGTAATCTTAAAGGATGTAGGGGCTAATGCTGTTCTTGTTGAGGTAGATGGTGTTCAGGAAACAATTTCTGTAGGAGAAACCATGGTTGTAAACGGAATGGTTGTGGGGGTTTTAGATGTGAAAGGAGATAAAGCAACCTTATTGGTTTCTGACCAAATGCAAACACTATCTGAAGGTAGTATACATGAATTTGGAAATGTTGCTGTTGGTGTTGTGAATGTAGGGACTAACTCAGTGATTGTTAGTGTAGGCGAGCCTAAGATTTATCAAGAAAATGAAAAAATATCTCCTTGGTATTGCTTTGGATTATTTTGTTAATTTTTTTTCTTTTTCTTAGAACTATTATATAGCTGTCTGTTATCGAAATATTTATAAATGAACCAAACTTATATATATCTATATGTTACGTTAATCTCAAATGATACCTATAAATTTAAAACTAAAAAGGAAAGCACATAAGGATATAGCCTATGTCCAAGATTTAATAGTCGAAGAGCTCTACAATTATTTTCCTCAAGCAGTAATCCATGGTGGAACAGCAATCTGGCGCTGCTATAATGGCAATAGATTCTCAGAGGATATTGATGTTTATATTGAAAAAGACAAGGATAAAATAGAAAACTTTTTTAAATCTCTAGAGAAAAAGGGGTTCCAAATAATCAAAAAAAGAGTAAAAACAAATTCCCTATATTCAAATTTGAGGTTTAATGATATTGCTGTCAGATTTGAAGCACTTTTTAAGAAAACAAAAAATTTTATTCTAAAGCAGTACGAGAACAGTGATGGTATTTTTATCAATGTTTATACTTTGTCTTCTGAGGATTTAATAAATGAGAAAGTTGACACCTACCTAAAAAGAAAAAAAATACGCGATTTATATGATATATTCTTCCTTCTAAATTATGTTTCTGATAAAAAGAAAGTAATATTATCTTTAAAAAAACTAATAAAAAATTTCAGCAAGCCAGAGGATGAAGAGAATTTGAAGGCAATCATAATTATAGGCGTTATTCCAAGTTCAAAAGACATTTTTGATTATATAACAAGATGGGCAAAATAAAATATATTAAGGATATAAGGAATTTTTTTGAGAAAAACAAAGTAGTTGACATAAATTCATTAAGGAAGTTCACCTCAAAAAATAATTATGTTTACTTATTGATAAGTAACATGATTAAGAAAGGGGAGATAAAGAGAATAACTAAAGGCTATTATACAATATATGAAGATTCTATATTATCTGTTTTTTGCTTTAAGCCAAGCTATCTTGGACTTGAGACCGCATTAAGCATACATAACCTTTGGGAGCAGGAAACAAACCCTGTAATAATTACAACAAATAACGTCAGGCCTGGCACAAGAAAGGTTTTTGGGAATAATATCTTACTGAGAAGGATTAATTATAAATATTTCTTTGGTGTGGAATATGTTAAGGATGGTGAACTGTATGTCCCTGTGTCTGATGTAGAAAAAACATTTATTGATATGGTCTATTTCAGAAAGAGAATAGACAAAGAGCTGCTAGAGAATTTTAAGGAGAGTGTTGATGCTAAAAAGCTAAAAGACTATTTAAAAAAATATCCAAAGAGAATATCTGATAAAATATTAAAAAAACTTAGATAATTTTGTCTGGTGTTTTAAATTCTTTAATAATTTAGAATCATTGTAGATTGTTTGTGGGTCAAATTTGAAATCTTTTTTTATTAATTCTTGAACATAGTTTAACATTGATTCTTTTGTTTCGAACATTATTGGCGGATTAGATAAAGCATGTCTTCCAGCAACACGACAAACCCACACACCAAGCTGATCAGTATAGGCGGGTGTTTCAGCTCTGA
>Ga0210057_1000144_pt1 | contig 134962 bp, 170 predicted proteins | sample CryGeyCG2114_010_2_FD_183968 | JGI IMG/M metagenome (GOLD analysis project Ga0210057, IMG submission 183968) | Groundwater microbial communities from aquifer - Crystal Geyser CG10_big_fil_rev_8/21/14_0.10 (SPAdes) (version 2) | ecosystem: Environmental > Aquatic > Deep subsurface > Groundwater...
GAATTTTGGAGAATGAGGTATAATCACTTTAGACCACATACGAGCTTAAAGAATAAATCTCCAGATGAGATTTATAATGATTTTAAATTATTATTTTAGGGGGTGACATATGTCACCTGCGTATACATCTTTATTATAATGAACAACTATTTCATTCTCCTCATCGATTTCAAAAGCAAATTTATCTTTACTCTCTTTAAGATTTTTTAATAACTCAATAAATTCATCAATTTCCTCGTCGTCTAAAGAAAATTCTAAAGTTTCAACCTCTATTTCTTCTTCCATTAAAATTTTGCTTCCAAGCTAAAACCTTTTTTACTTAAAATTTTAGTAACCTCTTCTAAATTCATTGAATAAATTTGGGGTTTAGAAAAAACAACTCCTTGAAAAGTAAAATTAACTTGAGTTTCATTGTCTAATTCACTATAATTTAATTCTGCACACAATGGTTTTCCATTTTCTGTTTTTCCATACATTAAAATCATTATGCAATTTCCTCTCCTTTTTCATCAAGATATTTCATAAATTCATCTTCAGTTAATTCCTGTTCATCAATATTTTTTCCTTTCCATTTACATTTACGACATTCCCATTCTTTTCCCCCACCTTCTTCTGCATCGCTATTACTTAAGACAATACCAACATTATCTCCTCCGCATTTAGGACATTTTCTAATTTTGAATGTTTTGCCAGATTTCTTTTTCTTTGCCCCACCTTTAGTTTTTTCATACTCTTCTTCAGAATCATAGCCCTCTAAAATCCATTCCGGCGTTGCAAGTTTATTTTTCTTTGCCACTTTATTTTAAATTATTTTTTTAGTTTATTAATTTAATTAAACGTCCAACTGAGCATCAAGTGCATTCTCTTGTATAAATTCCTTACGAGTCTGAACATCGTCGCCCATCAACATCGAGAAAACTCTATCAGCTTCAACAGCATCTTCAACATAAATTTTCTTAATCTTTCTAGTCTTAGGATTCATAGTCGTATCCCACAACTGAGTAGAACCCATTTCACCCAAACCTTTAAACCGAGTTACATTAGCATTACCGTCGCCAATTATTTTATTCAATTCCTCATCAGAATAAACATAATGATCTGTTTTTTTTCTAATTCTATAAAGAGGAGGCATTGCAACATATACAAAACCTTTCTCTACTAAATCAGGCATAAATCTAAAGAAGAAAGTTAAAAGCAAAGTTTTAATGTGGTCTCCATCAACATCTGCATCAGTCATAATTATAATTCTTTTATATCTTACTTTAGTAATATCAAATTGCTCACCAACACCAGTTCCAATTACAGTAATCATATTTGTAATCTCTTCGCTAGAAAGAGCTCTTGCAGGATTTGATTTTTCAACATTCAAAATTTTACCTCTCAAAGGAAGAATCGCTTGAGTATTTTTATCACGAGCATTCTTTGCAGAACCTCCTGCTGATTCCCCTTCCACAATATACAGTTCAGTATCATCATTTTTTTTACTTGAACAATCAGATAATTTTCCAGGCAAACCTCCAAAAGAAAATACATTTTTTCTTCGCACTAAATCTTTAGCTCTTTTAGCAGCAAGTCTTGCCTTCGCTGAATCCAGTGCCTTGCCAATAATTTTTTTAGCAACTGCAGGATTCTCCTCGAAAAATTCAGCTAAAGCAGAAGTTACCATTGAATCAACAAAACCTTTAACTTCTGAATTACCCAACTTTGTTTTTGTTTGTCCTTCAAATTGAGGCTCACCAATTTTAATACTTATAATTGCAGTCAAACCTTCTCGAACATCTTCTCCAGAAAGAGCTTCATTTTTCAACATTCCTTTTTTCTTAACATAATCATTAACAACTCTTGTCAAAGCAGTTTTAAAACCAGAAACATGAGTTCCACCTTCGACAGTATTAATTGTATTAACAAAACCAAAAATATTTTCTCTATAACCAGAATTATATTGAATAGAAACTTCAACAATTAAATCATTCAATTCTTTTTTAAAATAAATTGGTTTAGGATTCAAAACTTCTTTTGATTTATTAATCCATTTTACAAATTCTATTAAACCACCCGAAGAATAAAACTCTTCTTTTTTTCCAGTTTTTTCATCTATAAGAATAATTCTCAAACCAGCATTCAAATAAGCTATTTCTCTAAATCTTGTTTCTAAAATTTTAAATTTAAATTCAGTAACAGAAAAAATTTCTTTATCAGGGAAAAAAATTACTTTAGTTCCTGTTTCGTTTCTAGGACAACTTCCAATTACTTTTAATTTTGTTTGTGGAATACCTCGAGAATATTCTTGCTGATAAATATTTCCATCTCTTTTAACCTCAACAATTAATTTAATTGACAAAGCATTTACACAAGATACTCCAACACCATGCAAACCTCCTGAAATTTTATAAGAATCTTTATCGAATTTTCCACCAGCATGAAGTTTTGTTAAAGCTACTTCTACAGCAGGAATTTTAAATTGTGAATGAACTTCAACAGGCATACCTCTTCCATTATCTTCAACTGAAACAGCACCATCAGAATGAATTATTACAGTAATTTTATCCCCGTGTCCAGCCATAGCTTCATCAACAGAGTTATCTACAACTTCATAAACACAGTGATGAATTCCTTCTTCACCTGTCGAACCAATATACATTGCAGGTCTTTTTCGAACACCTTCAAGTCCTTCTAGAACTTTAATTGAACTAGCACCATAATCTTTATTTTCAGCCATTTTATATAAATTAGGATAGAAAATCCTCGTTATGAAATCAAAATCATTTCACTTTATAAAACTTTCTTACTACTTTATCGACGACAAAATAAAATTATTCCTTTTTTTCAGAACTCTCTTTAATTTTTTCTCTTTAGAAACCCAACGAACTTTTCTTCAGCATAATTCTAAAAAATTATGCACAACCAAATTATAAAAATAAATTTTGAAGAAATTTACTCAAAAAATTTGAAGAAAAGTCTATTCTTTTTTCTTTTTAGTTACCCAACGAACTTTTCTTCGTTTCATTAACATATTTTTTCTACACTTTCCAGAACATAAATGATTCACAGTTCCATTTATCATAACTAAAGTTAATCCTCTTGGATTTTCATAATTTGTTCCGCAATAAACACATTTAGGCATTTTAACTATACGCTCCCTTTGTTACCTTAGATTTAATTCTTCGAGCTTCAATTTCAGTTTCTCTTAACATTAAAATATCTCCAATTCTCACAGCACCTCGAACATTTCGTCTCATTGAACGACCTTCATCTCTTCCTTTTTGAACTAGACATTTAACCTGAGTAATTTCTCCTCTAAAACCAGTTCGTCCAATAAGTTCTTGTACAACTGCTGGAACAACTTCTCCTAAAATTTTATCACTTCCTTTAGAAGCTCCTTGTGATTTTTGCTGATCTTGTTTTTTTTGTGTTTTTGCCATTTTAATTATTAGTCTATTTCAACCAAAATTTAATTGATTTATTTTAACGCAGCAATGTCTTTATCTGCTTCTCCAGCTTCGATAACTGCAACAGAAGAAGTTGAAACAGGAAGTCCAGCAGCAATTCCTAATTTTTGTTTGCTGTCAACCTCAACACATTTGATATTCTTCTCTTTGCATAAAATTGGAAGATGAGCAACAATTTCTTTTGGTTCAACATCGCTTGCATAAGCCACAAACTTTGCTGTTCCTCGTTCAATTGCTTTTGTAACTTCATTAGTTCCTTTCTCAATCTTTCCACTTGTCTTAGCCTTTTCAATTATTTGATATGCATCCATTGTATTTTATTTTATTTTAATTCCAGAATGAACAACTCCTCTTCAAGGAATTTTCCTCGTTCATCGGATAACACACAAAGAAAAATTTGCTTTAAAAACTTTTGCCTGCAAAAGATTTTAGGTTGAACAAAGTAAGGTCTATAAAATTTTTCATCGACTTCCCAAAATCTCATCAAGATGTTCTTTATACCACTCAAAAGTCTTTCCCACTCCCTCATAAATATCAACTTTTGGATTATAACCAATTTCTTTCATTCGAGAAATATCTAATTCAACTTCTTGTGGTTGTGCAATTTCAACAGGATAAAAATTTTTAACTCCTTGTCCTGCAAGAGAAATAATATAATCTGCAACAACTTCAACACTAACACCTTTTCCATAAGAAATATCAAATGATTTATTTTTTTCTTTCATCGCAAGCATCATGCCGTCGACAAAATCATCAATATAAGTAAAATCCAAAGTTGAATTAGGTTTACGAGTAATCTTCAATTCTTTTCCTTGCAAAGCATTCAAAATAAAAATATCCATAAGTCGAGTTGTCTCGTCGTTAAAAGGTCCGTAAACAGTAGAGGGACGAATAATAACATAATCAATTCCATAAGATTGTGAATAACCTTTTACTAATTCCTCTCCATAAAGTTTACTCGCAGTATAAGGATTTTTCTCAGGACTCAAAACTCTTGACGAACTTGTAAAAATAATTTTAGGAATCTTATTTTTCCTACAAAATTCCATAATCTTATGCATTCCTAAAACATTAACATTAAATGGAACTTGTGGATTGTCAATGCATTTTTGTATTCTGCAAAAACTCGCCAAATGGATAATCATATCAACTGGCTCACTTAATTCAAATTCATCGATATCCAAAATATCATTTCCATTTCGAGAATCAATAAGTAAAATGGGCTTATGTCCTTCAGCAACAAGTCTTTTCAAAAGTGAATTTCCAATCAATCCCTTGTGTCCAGTCATTATAAAATTCATTTGTTCGATGTCGCCACGGCGGACGAACTAAAAATTTTAATTAAAATTTTTTGCCTTTGATGGAATTTGCTAACATTAAAATACTTTATGACAAATTTCATAATCTATCGAAGAAAAAGTTATTTATAATTTTTTATATTATTTCCACTTAACTTCAACTTCATCAGTTCTCTGCCTAGGCAGAATGTCAATTTTATCTAAATTTTTTTCAAAGATATTTTTATTAAACATAATCTCACCAAGATAAGCAATCATTGCACCATTGTCAACAAGCAAAGAATTTTCAGGAACAAAAAATTTAGCCCCTCTTTCTGCACACATTATTTTACACATTTTCTGTAATCTTTTATTACAAGCAACTCCCCCTCCTAAAAGAAGTTCTTTCTTTCCAGTATGTGCCAAAGCTCTTTCTGCTGTCTCCACTAACATAGCAAAAACAGTTTCTTGCATTGAATAACACAAATCTTTCAGATTGTATTTTTTGCTTTCCAATTTCTGACGAAGATTTGTCAAAATGCCTGACAAAGCAACATCCATTCCTTTAACACTATAAGGAAGCTCGATATAGTTTTTGCCCTCGCTAGCAAGCTTTTCAATTACAAGTCCACCTGGAAAACCAATTCCTGCATATCTCGCAAAATTATCAATAAAATTTCCAACTCCAATATCAAGTGTCTCACCAAAAACACGATACTTTCCAGAAGCATATCCAATAATCTGTGTATTCGCACCAGAAGTATAAAGCATGATTGGTGAACCAGCCTCAGCATTCTTAATTTTAGTAGTTCTTGCTCTTTGTAAAGATTTTTGGAAAAAATCTTTCGGGATACGCCCTTGGGTGCCAACCTCCAAATGTGCAATACAATGATTAACAGGCACCAAAGGAATCTTCAATTTCAAAGAAAGCTCTTTTGCAAATCTCATTCCTTCTAATAAACATGGAGCTAAACCAGGTCCTTGCGAAAAAGCAATTGCATCAATGCCCTTAGTAAACTTTTCTGGAGAAAAGTTTCGGAGTACACCCTTGGGCATAGACTTAATTAAACCAGCCTCATTCAAAGCTTCAAAATAAATTTCATTTTTATTTTCACAATGAAATTTCGCAACTTCAATTGGAATCATTCCTCCTTCATCGGTAACAAAACTTTTTTTTATATTGGCTAAAATTTTTCCATTACGAACAATTCCAATACCAAAAGTATGTGCAGTAGATTCTATTCCTAAAATAATTGACATAAAATAAAAAATACCTAAGAACTATATAAAATTAATCAAAAAATTTCTCAAACAAAAAAATAATATTAAATAAAAAATAAATAAAATTGAAAGAAGATTTATCTTTTCTTTTTTGCAGCTGATTTCTTTTTTACAGCTTTTTTCTTAGCTGCTTTTTTCTTTCCAGCTTTCTTCTTCTTTCCACCACGAGCCATAACAGCCTCACAAACATTACCTGCGCCATCTACATAGTAAAGGTGTCCTGGTTTTCGTGTAATCACTTTTTTCACAATAATTTTTCCCATTTTCAATCCTCCTTTTTTATAATTTTATTTTTTCCCGAGGGAAAAAACAGATATTTAAATTAATATCTAATTGAATTAAACAATTAATCTATTTAAACCTATCGCTCACCGACGAAGAAATATAAAATATTTTTATTAGATTCATTTAATGGTATCTCAATTAAATTTCTAAAAGACTTTTTTGGAATAATATTTAATTTAAATGGTTTAACAATTTTAAAATCAATTACATTGTAATCTTCGTCGGTCCAAACAGCTAAAAATTTAAAAAATACAAAAAAAGAATGTATAGAAATTGAAGTATTTTTTTTAAATTTGAATAATAAATTTTCTGAATTTTTAGTATGAAACATTAATCCAATAAACTTTCCAAGAAAAGAAACTTGTCTCGCAGAAAATTCAATTTGTCTATTTTTATATTTAAAAATCATTTTCTCCAACAAGTTTTTATATCCATTTTAATTAAAAGATATATGGCATTAAATATTTTATCTACATGGATAATTATTATATTAATCCTAATTATTACAATTTCGATTGTAATTTTTCTTATATTTACTGAAAAAATTCTTAGAAAAAAAGTTGTTATTAAACAAAGAAGAGAAGAAAATAGTACTTCAAGAAGAATAAAATTATTAATTTCAACAAATGAAGAACCAAAAAATAAATTAAGAAAAATTAATGCTATAGCAAAAGAAATTTTCAGAGATTTTTATGGAATTGATTCAAAAATTTCTTATTATGAACTTTCAGAAAAATTTCAAAAAAGAGGCAAAAAAAATCATGCAAAATTTTGCCAAATGATGTTTACAATACTTTATTCTGGAGAAGAAATACAATCAAAAAAAATTTTAGAGTTAACAAAATTATTGCAAAAAATTGAAGAAGATATTGAAGAAGAAAGAAGTTTAAAAGAATTAGAAAAAAATATGAGAAATTCGATAAAAAATTATCCAGAAAAAATAGATCTTTTAAAAAAATTTACTAAAATAGAAGATAGTTTTATAGATAAATTTGCTAGAGACAAAAAAACTATTCCACAAACACAATTAACAGAAATGGCTTCTTCAAATTTAGAATTGAAACCTCTTCCAAAAACACCTCAAATATCTATTGAATCTAAAACAAAAAGAGAAAAATTAAAAAATTTTCCTTTAATAAAATTATTTAGATTTAGAAAAAATCCTGGAATAACACTTATTTCTAAAGGAGAACAATTAAATCAAAGAATAGAAGAATCTCAAATAAAAATAGAAACATCAAATTTCAAAAAAGAAGAAAAACCTATTGAAAAATCAACATATCAGATAATAGAAGACTTGCAAAAAGAAGTTATAGAAAGAAAAAATCAAATTGAACAATTAAGAACAAAACAACAAATAAAAACACTTAAAGAAAATTCTGAAAATATAGAAATAAATAAAAATGAATCTTGGCCACCTGTTACATTTACCCCAAAACATTTTAACGAAACTAAAAAAATGTCATCTCAAACAGAAAATTCATTCCAAAAAATGAATCATGAAATAGAATTATTAGAAAATGAAATTACAAATAAGAAAAACGAAATAAGAAAATTAGAATTCATAAAAAGAAAAAATTCCTCAAAACCAAGTCCAATTATAAAAAAGTTTCTAATGAGGATAAATAATAAAAATTTAGAAAAAGAAATCTCAACAAAACAAAAACAAATTAATTTAATTAATCTTAAAAGAGAACCTTATCCAACATATGATGCTCCAAAAGTTGTTATGCCAAAAAAACAAAAAATAGAAGAAAGACCAAAAATGACTTCAATAAAAAAGGAAGAATATATTCATCATGTAGATAATATGGATAGAATAAGAGAAAAAATAAATCTAAGAAGAAAAATTATCTAAGGAAAAACTCTATATCTTGTATTGATTAAGAAATATTCAAATATAAATAATAAAAGAGAGATAATTATTAAGTAATTAGAAATTTCAACTGAAACATTTCTAACTTTATAATCCAAGATACTATTAAAAATTTCAATAAGTTCATTCTTATTGGTAGCTCTAAAAAAATTACCATTTGTGTTATAAGCTACAGCTTTCAATGAATCTTCGTCTATTTTTGACATTCCATAGCTTGTGTTTCCTCCTTCTAAGGTTCCAATACCAATACTCTGAATTAAAACATTATTCATATTTGCATAATCAACTGCATCATCTAAATTTCCAACATTAATTTGCCCGTCACTCAATAAAATTATTACTCCTGCTTCTTCTGCAGAAAGAAGATTGGTAGAAGTCACAATCCCCTCATATAAATCAGTTCCACTAACTAAACTCAAATCAATATTATTAATTGCATTTTTTACCATAGATTTTTCTTGTGTCATTCCTTGCTCAATTAAAGCATTACCTGAAAAAGAGATTACTCCAAAACGGGTTCCCATTGGAGATGAATCTACAAAATCTAATGCAGTTTCTTTTGCAGCAGTAATTCTATCAGGATAAATATCATTCGCATCCATACTTGTAGAAGAATCAATAGCTATAACAAATGAAAAAGAACTTGCACTCATAGTTCTATTAATAATACATCCTGAAACAGAAAAAATTAATAACACACTAATCAAAATTGTCAAGATTAAAATAACAAGATTTTTAGAATAAACATCTATTCCACTAATTTTAGAAATTGCTTCAAAATTTGCAAATTTTAATGCAGCTCCTCCTTTATGTCTTAATGAGAAAAAATGTATAAAAACAATTAAAGGAATTATTACTAATAAAAATAAATAAGTAGGATTAGTAAAACTAAAATACATTATATTTCAACTCCTTTATTTGAATAATTTTATTGTTCATAAAACTACACTCTTTTTACTTTTAGCTCTTTGTTTAATAAATGTCGCAAGATTTGCAACAAATGGTTTATCAGTTGTTAATTCCAACACATCGATATTTAAATCTAAAAAATTTTTCATAAGAGAGATTTCTTGTTCAAGAACAAATTTTTCATAATTCTTTTTAGCCAAACTAGGATTAATTAAAATTCTTTCATGAGAAGAGGGATCTTCAAGAACTAACTCTGCATGAATATCTGGTAAATTTTTATCCATAGGATCTCTAATTATAAGAGCCATTGTTTCAAAAGTATTTGCAACTAAACCAAGTTTATTCTTAACTTTATCATTTATCTTAATAAAATCTGAAACTAAAATAATTGATGCAACAGATTTATCTACATAATTTAAAACAAAATTAAGGGCGTTTTCTAATCTAGAATCTCCCCCATAAGTTGAAGCAGAAGTTAAAGAATTCATAAATCTTACAAAATGAGTTTTTCCGAAAGTTGGAGGAACAAATTCTTTTATAGTTTCACCAAAAAAAATATAACCTACTTTATCTCTTGCAGAAAGAATCAAATTAGATAGGGCTGCAACAACTTCAGCAGCATATTCACATTTAAGTTTATCAGTAGAACCGAAAACCATATTTTCCCCCACATCGATTACAAAAATTATTTTCAAATTTCTTTCTTCAGTATATTGTTTTGCAAGAATTTTATTTGTTTTCATGCTGGCTTTCCAATCAATAAGATTAGCATCATCATCAGCAGAATAATCACGATAACCATCAAATTCTAAACCTCTTCCTTTTAACATTGTTCGATACATTTTTGTTCGAATTTCAAAAGATTTCATAGTTGACTGAAAAAGAGCAATACTGCCTGCAATATCTGAATTTAATCTTCTTTCAACCATTTTTCACCTCTATAAAAATAAGAATTAAAATATTAAAAATGTATCTAATAACTTTTCACATTATCAAGAACAAAACTAATAATCTTATCCACACTAATTCCTTCTGCTTGGGCCCTATAAGATAAAATTAATCTATGTCTTAGAACATCATGTGCAACAGCTTTTACATCAATAGGTAAAACAAAATTTCTTCCCCGTAAAAGAGCTTCTGATTTAGCTGCAATAAATAAAGCTATACTTGCTCTGGGAGAAGCTCCTAAATCAATATATTCAGAATATTGAAATTTTTCATCTCTTGTCATTTTAACAATTTCTAAAATATATTTTTTAACTTTCTCATCAAGATAAATTCCATGATTCAATTTTTGTAATTCTATAATTTTTTTGGGTGATAAAATAGCTTTAATTTTAATATCTTCAAAATTTCTAAATGTAACATTCTCTTCCATCATTCGCAATTCATGTTTATCTTCAGGATAACCAAATTTTATTTTAAATAAAAATCTATCAATTTGTGCTTCAGGTAAAGAATAAACACCTTCGGTTTCCAAAGGATTTTCATTAGCCATAACGAAAAAAGGAGGTTCTAATTGATAAGTTTCTCTACCAATAGTGACCTGCTGTTCTTGCATTGCTTCAATTAAAGCTGATTGAGTTTTAGGAGGTGCACGATTTATTTCATCGGCAATAATAAAATTTGCAAAAATAGGTCCTTTTACAACTTCAAAACCTTTTTTAGGAGTATAAGTTGTTAACCCAATAATATCTGTAGGAAGTAAATCTACTGTAAATTGAATTCTTTTGAACTTACATCCACTAATTTTAGCCAAAACTTTTATTACTAAAGTTTTAGCTATACCTGGAACACCTTCTAAAAGAACATGCCCTCCACAAAGAATCGCTCTTAATAAAGAATCAACAACTAATTCATGTCCATAAAAAACTTCTCCAATTTCTTTTCTAACATCATCAAGTAATTTTGATGCTTGTTTAACTTCAGTTGCTCCAGCTCTTTTAAAATCACGATTCTCTTTTTTATAAATTAATTTTTTTTCCATCACCCTTTTTATATTATTTAAAGATTCTTTTTATTATTAAACTTTTCTTTACCATAAGAATTTTCAAAAGTCATATTCATATCCTCTAATCCTTTTTTTAATTTTCTTCTTCTAAAAGAATAATATACAAAACCTAAAATAAAAAGTACAATACTTATTATCCAAACATAATTAAAAATATATTTTTCAAATTGATTTCTTATTTTAATTGAAGGTGGTTGTTCAATTGCAATTCTACAAGCTTCAATTGCTTCATCTAATTTTTTATAAGATTCGTCGATAGCACCTGCATTTAAAAAATTTCTAGCTTCATCAACAAGTTCAGTAAGTTCGATACACTCAGGATTTTCTGCAACAAATTCTTCTGTAAAAATTATTCTTTCTAAAATATCTTCAGTTTCTTCAACATTAATAAAAATTTTAGCCCAATCATTGTATGAAGGAGTTTCTACAGATGCATTTATTGTAATCTCAAACAATCCATATTCTTCTGTATTTGCATCGACAATTAAAGTTAAATTTTTTTCATCTCCAACAGATAATAAATTTATAATTGAACTATCAAATGAAGCAACCAAATCTTTTCTAGCCAAACCATCTTTTGCAACACTTGCTTGAAGAAAAATATTATTAAGAGCAACTTTTCCAGTATTTATAAGAGTTATTGGCAATACAAGTTTATCTTTTCTTTTAGAAGATATTGGATCTGGAACAATAATCTTTAATGAAATTGGTGTTTCAGTTGTTCTTCCTCCTCCGCCACCACTTGAAGAAGTTGGTGTTGTTATAGTTGTAGTTGAAGGAGGATTTATTTGAATAGTAAAATTATTTGCAGAAACAGTATTAATAACTTGTAAATTATTAGAAATATTATATTCATATGCAATTAAACTATAATTTGCTGCTTGGGAAGTTGTTAAAGAATTAGTATAAGTTATCGAAGGAGAAGTCCCATTTGTCCAATTAATTATACTTGAAGTAATTGAAGAGGAACCATTCAAAAAAGTTGTTGCAAAACCAATTGTTTGATTTACACAACTATCAGTTGCATCTATATCAAAAAAATGTGAATCTAAATCAAAAGTTACAGTTCCAGTTCCAGTTTCTTTATTATCAATTCCTCCCAAGTTATAATCTGCTCCAAGAATTAAACTTCCTAAAAATCTTAAAGGATAGTTAGTATGATTAACTTGTAAACTCCAAAAAGTTGTATTACTTAATTTAGCATTTGAAACATTTAAAGTTATATTTACATTACCTGAACAAGTAGTTTCATCAGTAAAATTCGTTGTGAAATCCCATAAAAAATCTGTTGCATTTCCATTGCCTGTAGTAGTATTTCTTAAAACACCATTGATATATAATTTATAATTTAAGTTATCTTGAATAGTATGATTAATACTAAAATTCATAGTGTAAGTTACATTTTCTTTCATAGAAAAAACAAATGAAGGAATAGGAGACAAAATAACTGGATAATCATAAACAGTAATGTTCCATAAAAAAGAATCAATTCTTCCAGTAGTATCGTTAACAGAAACATTAATTTCATAAATTCCACTTTGACTAGAATTAAAACTATAATTTAAAATTCCAGAAGTTGTATTGAAAATACTTTCATTTGTTCCAACAAAATTTTCTCCAGAAGTAAAATTCAAAAAGAATCTTAAATTACCGAGAGTATCTGCACCATCTTCTGAATCAGTAGCATTAAAATTAACATAAACTAAATCTTCAACAGATGAAACATAGTTACTAATTGAAGTTAAATTTGGGGCATGTTCTGTAGAAGCAATTGTCAGATTAAAACTAATAAAATCACTTAATCCCCCAACATCACTTACATTAATTGAAACATTATAACTTCCAACATCTGATTTATTAGGTGCAAAGTTTGCAAGATATTTTGTTCTATTTGAAGACATAAATTGATTAAAATTAAACTCAAATAAATTTATGTTAGGACCTTGAATTGTTAGATTAACTGTTAAAGATTCATTATAAAAACTTTTTTGATTATCTGGAATTTTAAAATCTTCATCGCTAATAAATAAAATTAAAGTTGAATTAACATCTTCAGTAGTATTTGTATTAGAAGTTACCACATTTACAGTTGCACCACTTCCTTGCAGAGGTTCAATAACAGGGGCATCATTGGTATTATTAACATTAAAAACAAATAAAGTAGTATTAACTAAATAACTATCATTCACAGTAATATTAATTAAATGTTGTCCAACATCTATGTCTGTAGGGGTAAAATTAATTATTCCTGAAGTTAAATTAAAAACAAATCCTGAGAAAGAGGTATCATTTGTATAAGAGAAAGTTAAAGTATCTCCATCATCATCTGTAACATTACTTGAAACATTAAAATAAAAATTTGTATCTTCACTAATATTATAAATTGTTTTTATTGGTGAAGTCCAATATGGAAAATTATTTGATAAAATTGTTATATTAAAAGTTTCTACATCCATTGCACCATTTCCATCAGTTACAGTTAAATTAATTGTATAGTTGCCTTTCTCACTAGAATTAGGAGTAAATTGTATTCTTGCAGTAGTTTTATTTGTAGGAATATTATTAGATAAAACAGGCATACTTATAATGTCAACATCAAAACCAGTAAGATTTAATTCTTGTGATAAATCAGATGAATTAAGAATTGTTACATTAAATGTAAGAGTTTCATTATAACCTCCATAATCTGAATCTTTATGAGGAATTTCTAAATCAGCGTCGTAAACAGTTAAACTAATTGTATTCAATAAATCAATAGAAGTTGTTATATCATTTATAGGAAGTAAATCTGGAACTTCATTTAAATCAACACTTCTATTTACAATAACATAAATTGTTTCATTTTTATTTTCACCAGTTGTAAAATCATAAACACTAATATTAATTGTCCAGTTTCCAATTTCAGTTTTTTGTGGAGTAAAATTTATATTTATCGACGTGGAAAAATTTTCTGAAGTAATTGAAGTGTTTGACAAAAACCAACTTGAATTCAAAACTCCTCCGATATAATTTCTTAATATTGCTAAACTTGAAATATTCAAATCATCAGTTTGTTGTTTTGTTGTAATATTAATTTGACAAGCTCCTGATTCATTTTCTTGAAAAATTTTATTTTGACAATCACTTATATTTACTGCCAATGCTGAAAAAACATTAAATCGCACAACACTCGAATAAATTGTTGTTTGATTCAAATTATAAGTATCAGGAGTACAATATTCATGCGGACAACCATATTGGCTGCTATTACCAAAATCCATAACTGAAATATTTGCCCAATAAGTTCCAACATCATCTCTCGACGGAGTAAAATTCATAATTGCAGAAACATTTGTAAAATTCATTGCATTTAAAATAGTACAATTTTCCCCTTCATTTCTATTACTCCACGAAGCATGAGTACAATTTCCAAAGAAAGTAATATTGAACACTAAAGGATATTGCCCTTCTTCATCAGTCGCATTAAGATAATCAATAAAATTTTCAGCTTGTGTAAGATTATATTCTGTTTGAATATTTGTAAAGTTTGGTGCATCATTTGTTGCATTGATTATGAAATAAAATTGCCTTGCACCAGCACCCTGTGTCCCATCTGACACATCAACAGAAATATTAAATCTACCTGTCTGATTATTAAGTGTGGCATTAAAAACTAAAATACCTAAAGAAGAATTTGAAGTCCTATCTAAAGTATCCTGCCAAAAAATCCAAGAAAAGTAACTTTTTGTTTTTGTTGGGTCTTGACCCCAGATTATAGGCTCACTTCCGCCACCAGTACTAAGACTAAAAACTAAAGGATCTCCATCAGCATCGGTAACATTAGCAGTAAAATTATAAATAAAACTTGTGTCTTCCAAAAAATAAGATGTTTTGTTTAATTCATTTCCAAGATTTATTTCATTAGCCCACATAGGTGCAGCAGCACTTACAATAAGAATTAACCCAATAGCAATTGCTATGAAAACAAACAGATTCAAAAAACTGCTTCTTGCATCTTTAAACATTTTTAGCACCCCTCATTTTTTGCAGAAATTCATGAACTGCTAAATCAATAAAATGCTTTTTATTTACAAATTTAAATTTATTTTCGTCTTTATTAACAAATTGCTCAACTTCTTTTAGAAGAGAAGAATCTATCTTTACAACTGCCCCCACATCTTTTTTATTCACCTTTTTCATATTGAAATTTATTTCCTAATCTAGTTTTTTCTACTATCGTACTTTCTTTTTTTCTAAAAAAGAAAGCCGTTTTTCACCATTATTCTTTTTACCCAGTCAAGTTACCTATAGATACTAATAGTTACTCAAAGTAACTATTTAAATATTACCCTTAGTAAAGATTTTCTTTGAAAATCTCTCGTGCCCTTTAGGGTATTCAGGGACTGTTTACAGGTTCTTGTACCTTTTTTGAGTATACACTCGAAGAGATGTCTTCCCTCAAACCCATAAATTGTTTATACAACAAATTTACATTTTTATCAGTCACAAAATCATGATGTCTAAATCCCCCTCCAAAAGTTTTAGGAATATGCATAAGTTCATGAATTATAACTTTTACTTGTTCTTCAAAACTTAATTTATCAAATCTTTCGTGCAAAAATTCAAGAGGATAAAAAGCATCAACCCCTAATGCCATTTGCATTAATTTTCCCAATGCGTGACATCTTGCAATAGTTCTTCTCGACGATGTTCCAAAACTCCTAAAACATTTAACTCTTTCCATATTAACATGAGGAAATAATAAATTAGAAATTTCACGAGCTAATTCTTGCAAGTCAGAAGCAAATTCATATCTCATCTTTAGTAAAAATAAGTTAAGTTTATATAAGTTTTTGCAGGAAATAATTTATGATAACTAAAATAAAAAACAATGTCTGGAAATTCTCTTTTGAAAATTTCGGTTCGTATGTTTATCTAATTAAATTAGAAAATAAAAATATCTTAATTGATGCAAGTTCACCAGAAAACATTCTAGAATTAGAAAAAGATTTACAAGAATTGGATTTAACACCAAAAGATATAAACATTGTAATTCTGACACACAATCATTGGGACCACACAGGAGGAATAATTTTATTTTTAAATTCAGAATTTTATGCAAGTAAAAAAGATTTTGGAGAAAATTTAAAAGATATCCACAAATTAAAAATTTCTGGACTTAAAATTCTCGACACTCCAGGACATTCAAAAGGAGGAATATGTATTTTATACAAAGATATTTTATTCTCAGGAGATACTTTATTTAATAGGGGGACAATAGGAAGAACTGATTTGCCAGGAAGCAATGAAAAAGAAATGAAAGAATCTTTAGAAAAATTAAATAAAATTAAATATAAAATTCTTTGTCCAGGACATGGATATTAATCAATCAATTCGACAATCTTATTTCTCGAAGTAAAACCTGATTTAATCACAACTTTCTTACCAAAATACTTTCCCAAATATTTTTCTAAATATTTATTTGCTTTCCCATCAATAGCTTTTTCCTTAATCCAAACTTCAAAAGAATCTTCTTCAACCTCTTCAATTTTTTCTCGAGAAGAATTTGTATGAACTTTAATCTTCACTTTCATCAACAATTATATGTTTTCCTTTCTTAAAAATATTTTTAATATAATTATCAATATCATCTAAATTTCTAAAAGTAAATTTCTCTTCATAATCATTATAAAATAAACATTCATCTTGATTATACTCTTTACAAATTTCCGGACGCTTTTCATAAATTCCACACAAATTATTTTCTCCTAAAAATTCACAGGGAGTCAAAAATTCTATATTCCACTTATCATCTTCGTCTACATAAACCTGAATATTTTTATGTGCAACATACCAACGAATATTTTCAAAATCTTCTAAATTTTCAGGGGTATCAATTTCAATTGCAACATATTTGCAACATTTTCCATTACATTTTTCACAAGTTCTACTTGTGATCTTTAAGTTATTTGACATCGCAGAAAAAGATAAAAGAGTTTTATAAAACTATCTCGTCACAATTTCTAAACTATCTCGATGTTTTAATTCATAACTTTTTCCCAAAGCTCTTTTTGTTCTAGCATCGATAGCTTTGATAAAATTTTTTCCAAAATCAGTATGAAGAAAAAAAGCAAAATCTAAAGCTGTTGAACCTGGGGGAAGCAAAAAACAATCAGGCAAAATATTTCCTTTACTATCTCCTAATTTTCCTGCACTTCCGGGAAAAATTGCCAAGTAACCCAAAATATCAAAAACTGATTTGTTCAAAATTTCTTGAACACCTGTACTCCCATAAACATCTAAAACATTTTTTTGAATCTTATCGAGAGCTTCTTTTTGTTTCTCACTTAGCTCTGCTAATATTTTAAAATCATTTTCACCAGGAATATATTCAATCAAACCTAATTTAGCTGCTTGTCTTAATGCAACTTCAGAATCAGCAGAACAAGGAATAATAATTAAATCGGAAAATTGTTTTTTCATTCTCTCTAAATTTTCTAATGAATTTCCTTTATCGCATTTATTCGCAGCAACAATCATTGGCTTACTAATTTTTCTTAACACCGAAGCAAATTTCATAATTTCTTCTTCTTTCCAAACACTTGGTTTATCAGAAAGATTTGTTTTCAACAAAGTTTGCTTAACATCTTCTTCATTAACTTTTAAACCTGAAAATTGTTTTACAACCGCTTCAGAAAATTTAGATTTCTCCATTTCTATTTTCCGTGCAAATCCTTTCCAGACTTTAATCAAGATATTATAATACCATTTATCTAATTCATCTTCTAAAAATTCTATATCTTTATTTGGATTATAATCTTTTGTAGGTTTTCCACCTTCATCAGTTTCTCCTGAAATATCTACAACATAAATAAAAACATTTGCATCTCGTAAATCATCTAAAAATTGATTCCCCAATCCTTTTCCTTCTGAAGCTCCAGGAACTAAACCTGCAACATCTTTCAAATCAATTGGAACAAATCTTTTATGATTTATACAAAATCCATGGTTAGGATTACATTGAGTGTTAAATTCTTTATCAATACAATCTACTTTAACATAACCTACTCCATGTTGAGCTTTAATTGTTGTAAAAGGATATGATGCGATTTCAACCTCTGCCAGAGTCGCAGCTTTAAAAAAAGTAGATTTCCCAACACTAGGTTTTCCAACAAGTCCAATTAACATAGAAATAAACAGAATAATTAAGTTAAAAAGTTTCTTATTAAAAAATTCATTATATTTAATTCAAAAAAATAAATTTAATTAACTAATCTCGAACTATTGAGCTTTGCTCAATCCTTTCCTAAATTTCTTAATCTCATCAATTCTTTCTCGTCATCAAGAAGTTTTTGTCTTGCAACACTAATCTTTTTATTCTTTAAAGAATTTATTTTGTCTCGTGCTTTCTTCAAATCTTCTTCTGCTCTTTCAAAATCTTCTTCTTCGTCATCTCCCCCATCTCTTGAAGGAATCAAAAAACCTTTCTTATTCTTTCTTTTTTTGATAATCATATAAATTGGAACGATTAAAATAATTGCACCCAAAACATAAGAAACAACATTAACAACTGACTTATTCTCTTGATAAATTGCATGTCCTTGCATTAAAACACCTGCAATGATACTTTCTTCAGACTCATTTTCAGCAGATTCTCTTACTCCTTTTTCAATATCTTCAATAGGTGTTTCAAGTTCTTCAATTAAGGTTTCATTTTCTATACCAATTTCTTCTGATTCAGAAATATTTGTATCTACAACAACAGGTTCATCTTCAACTAAAGCTAAAACATCTTCTAAATCCATTCCAACAGGAATAAAATTTATTGTCGATATTTCATTATCTTGAAAATTATCTTCTAAAATTGTATAGGGAATAATTCTCATTCCAGCTTCATCTTTTAATAATAAACCTAATTTAAAAGTAGATTTTTTTGGAGTATAATCTAAGGAAAATTTTCCTGTTTTTCCTGTAAAAGTATGTATTGGAGAAGCAACTGCAGTGTTCTCAGTTGAATAAGCATCAATTTCTGTAATGAAAATTTCATGGTCTGGAAGTGTCTGAAATTCTAATTTAGTAATTGCAGAAGTAAATGAAATTAAGAATAAAAAAATTCCAAGAATAAAAATAAATTTTGTCCTCATGTTATTTTGTTAAGAAAAAATTATTTATAAACATTTTGCTGGAAGATTTTAATAATAATTAATCAGGAATTATTTCTAATTTAATTAATGAATTTAATTTTGTTTTATGATGCCTCGCAAAATCTTCAATTTCAGTAGCACTAAAATGTGCTTTTCTATAACTCATTCCTTTTTTCATTAAATTTCGTTCATGTATCTCATGAAGTAAAATAAATTTTATTTCTTCTTTAGAAATATCATTGTCAATCCAAATTTCTTTATTCGGAACAAAATCATAAAATTTATCATGCCCCCCGCCAGTATAAGAAATTTCAAAAAAATCTCTAACTAATTCTCCATTGACAATCCAAACATTAATTCCATTTCTAAATTTTTTAAATAATTTTTTATGAACTTTCTCGATAATTTTTGGATTATTTCTAATTTTTTTAAATTTTTTAAAAAGAATAGATTTATTTCTTTCTTTTCGTTCAACTTGTTCTGCAAGAGTAGATGCTTCATCATAAGAAACACCTGATTTCATAAGCCGATTTTCTACAAGAAGATAATCTATATAAAAATGTTCTTCGCCGTTATCTTCTTCCTTTGCAATCCAAAATTCATTTTTTGGAATAAAATCAAAAACATAATGTTGTCCTATATTTACAAAATCTTCGCAAATATTATCCCGAATATATTTTCCATCAACAATCCAAATTTCAAATTCAGAAATTTTTCCATCTTTTTTTAAATATGGTTTTTTTCCTTTTTCTATTTTAAATTTACCTTCTTCAAAATTTTTATTTAAAAATGGAAACTTAACCTCTTTCACATTTAGATTATAGATTTTCAGTTTATATCCTTTTCTAGAAACGCCCTGTCCTAGCTCCCAATCCGTGAAAGCTTCTTTAAACTCGCTTTTAAATTTTCACTCGTTTATTTGAAATTTCAGAATTGCTCGGATTCGAAAAATAAATATTTTTGAATTTATCCAACCTCGAAGAAATAAATTTTCGTAAACTCAAATTCATAATACGCCCCGTCCGAGATTCGAACTCGGGTCACTGCCTTTCTTTTTGCTAGCAAAAATTTGATGCTGAAAATCAGAGATTTTCGCGTCATTTGCCGTAGCGATGTCAAATGAAAGGGCAGCATACTTGGCCACTGTACTAACGGGGCTAATGTTAAATATTAATTGCTAAAATGGTTTTTAAACATAACTAAAAATGAGCCTACTCGGATTTGAACCGAAGACCTCTGGCTCTCTTAGACGAATCCAAGAGAAAGCAATTCTAATGAATTACATTCGTATAAGACCAGCGCTCTAACCAGGCTGAGCTATAGGCTCTCATTGATTACCTTAGCAAAGACAGGTTATTGACGGAATTTTATTTCCAGTCTAACCAGGCTGAGCTATAGGCTCGTATAAATTTAATGAGCCAAGAGATATTTAAAACTTACTTTTCCGAAATATCTTCATAAGCACTATAAGCCGCAATAATTCCTTCTGCAGAACCAGTAAATGCTTGTTTAAATGGAACATCTATTACATCTCCTGCAGCATAAACTCCTTTTAAACTTGTTCGAGAAAATCTATCTACTTTAATCTCAGCATTTTCATTTAACGCCACGCCCAAATTTTTAGCCAAATCACTTAAAGGAATTCTCCCAACATCAATAAAAAGTCCATCTAATTCCAATTCATTTTTTCCAGAATATTTTTTATCTAAAACAACAGAACTCATTAATTTTTCTCCTTTAATTTCCAAAACATTTGTATTATTAATAACAACAATTTTCTTGGATTTAATTTTCTCCTGCAATTTTTTAAAAGTAACTAACTCAGGACGAACTTTTTCTCTTCGATAAATAATGTAAACCAACTTTGCATGCTCTGTCAAAAACAATGCTTCTTTAACAGCACTATCACTTCCTCCAACAACTCCAACAATTTTATTTTTGAAAAACATTCCATCACATAATGCACAATAACTTACACCTTTTCCTGCAAAAGTTCCTTCGCCTGGAACACCTAATCTTTTTAATTGTGTACCTGTCGCAAAAATAATTGATTTGCCTTTGAAAATCTCTTTTTTAGTTGAAACTTTAAATCCTTCTTTAGATTTTTTAACATCTAAAACTAAATCTCGCAAAATATCAATTTCATAATCTTTAGCATGATTTTCGACGAGCTTTGCAAGTTTTTGCCCACTTACAGAAATAAAGCCTGGCCAATTTTCAACATCTTTAGTAAGCATAATTGTTCCGCCAAACGAGCCACCAATTATCAAAACTTCCATTCCAAGTCGCTTTGCATACATCGCCGCAGAAAACCCGGCAACTCCAGTTCCAATAATAATTACATCATACAAAATTTTCGCATCAGGTGTATAATCCAATTTTTTTCTAGGTTCTAAAATCAAATCTTTTTCCATCAATAAATATAGAGATAATTTTTTATAAACTTTCCCAAAATCTATAAACTCTTTTCACTTCTTTTTTCTATGAGAGTAAAAATTAAAATTTTTCCAGTCATTCAAAATTTCAGTTTCAAATGAGAGTAAGATATAGCTTTTCCTCGCGTAGAACAAGAAGAATTGCCAAAATTAGAAAACAGCGTCCAAAATATCCAGATTTAGTTGAAAAAATAATAACTATTTCAGACATAATTTTAGAAATTCTAGATGCGAGATTTATCGAAGAAACACGAAATCGTGGAATAGAAAGAGAAATAAAAAAACAAAAGAAGAAATTAATCTATGTTTTAAATAAATCCGATTTAGTATACAAACTTAAAACTCGTCCTAAACCATCTGTTTTAATTTCTTGCACAGAAAAAAGAGGAGGAAAAGAATTGAAAGAATTAATAATTAGAGAAGCTAAATTACTAAAGAAAAAAACTGGCAAAGTTCTCAAAGGAGATAAAATAAAAGAATCTTCTGAAGAAAAAATAACTGTGGGAGTTATAGGTTATCCAAATACTGGAAAAAGTTCGATAATAAATCTTCTTGTAAAAAAACCAAAAACAAAAACTGCAGCAGAAGCAGGCTTCACAAAGAATATTCAAAAAATAAGATTAAATTCTGACATACAACTTCTTGATAGTCCAGGCGTAATTCCAAAAGAAGATTATTCTGGAGAAAATACAGATGCAATAGCCCAACATACAAAAGTCGGAGGACGTTCATATTCCCAAGTAAAAGAACCAGAACTTATTGTATCAAAATTACTAGAAGAATATCCACAAATAGAAAAATTTTACAAAATAAAAGCAGACGGCGACGCAGAAATCTTAATTGAAGAATTAGGTAAAAAAATGGGATTTCTAAAGAAAGGCGGAGTAGTCGAAGAAAATAAAACAGCACGATTAATAATTAAAGATTTTCAAGAAGGAAGTATAAAAATCTAAAGATTTATTAAATAAATAAACTTAATATAAAAATGGAATCAATTGAATTTATAATAAAAAACTTTTTTGCATTTACTCATCAGACAATTACAAACATGGGATATTCATTAGGAGAAGGACTTTATGAAGAATATCAATTTAAAGTACCAACACCAAAAATACAATATTTTAATTTAAAATAATTTTTATCCAAATCCACTAACAAAAACTCCAACATAATAAGTAGCAATTATAACAACGATTGCGATAATTACATGTTCTAAAATTACAGTTACTGGATTTGTTTCATGTTTTCTAGCAATATAATAACTAAAAATTGCGAGAAGAATTAAACCCAAACCAATACAAAAGATAATTGCTTTTTGTAATTCTAAAAATAAAAAAGGTAAAATAAAAATTGATGCAAAAATAAATTTGAAAACAAATGTAGAAATTGTGCTCTCCCAAATTTGTTTGCAATTTGTAACATGATTACTCAATTCTTCAGATAAATGCATTCCAAGAGAATCTGACATAGCGTCGGCAATCGCAATTGTAAGAATTCCAGAAAGCACAACAAATTTAGAATGAGTTCCTGAATATAAACCAACAATTAAACCAAGAGTTGTGATAATCCCTGAAGTAATTCCAAACCCGACACCTTTTTTTATTGATTTTTTCATTTGTTTGACCACGCTTGGGAGAACAAACTAAAAATTTCTTTTGAAATTTTTTGGTTTTGCTGGAAAAATCCGACCCCTTTTTTTATTGATTTTTTCATTTATTTAAATAAATAAAAAGATATTATAAATTTAACATAATCTTATAAATCATATAAAATATCCAAAATTATGTTTTATAGTATGCCATTCTCCCAAGAAGGCAGAGAACAGATAAAAAATAAAGTTTCATTATTTAATGAAAAGTGGTTATCATCGAGACATGCTATTTATCCTACTTATTTTCTTGGCTATTTTACTCCACTGATGATTGAATCTGGAATATTTAATAAAGGTTTAACGAATAATCTTGTTTTAGACACGCTTTCTGTTGCTTTTCCTGTTACGCTTCTTATGAATGAATTTTATAAAACAGATAAAATTTATGAGAATCCAAAAAATTTGTTTGAATTGTGTATTTTAGAACCAGTGGAAGATTTTTTTAGAAAATATTTTTAAAATTCTTTAACAAAATCATTCACAAAACTAAAATCTCCATCACCTAATAAAACAACCTCAAAATCTTTCTTAAAAAATTCCAAATTCTCTTCGACATTCTCATTCAAAAATCCAATTGAAATTAAATTATTACAATCAAATCCTTTAATCATTCCCAAATCCCCAAGCCCATCACCAAGAAGCAAAACATTCTTTCTTGTCCTTAATTCTTCAAAAATCGGCAAATTTTCAAGAGTATGCTCATCTTTATTCATTGAGTGAATAATAGGCAATTTTATTTTCACAGCTTTTCCATCGCTATTCCATTCAAAAAAATTAGCAACAACATGAACATTATCATACAATCTTCTTTCTTTTTCAAGATATAATTTAATAACATCTCCAAGTCCAGCAGACATAATTACTAAAGGTATTTTTTTATTATATAAAAAATCAATAAATTCTAAAGTACCATTTCTCATTTCAATCTCTCCTTCATCAACAAGATTTTTCAAATCATCTAAATTCAAACCAGATTTAATTAGCAAATCAAAATGTTCATTCCACCAATTAGTCATTGCCTTCTTTTTTTCATCAACTGAAACTTTTGGGTCAATTTCAAAAGGATGATATTTTTCAAAAAGTGCATGAGCTTTTGGAGAATAATCTTCTGTCAAATAATTCTTATTTCTCAAAATTGCTATTATCGACTGAACTTTATTACCCTCAGTAAAAGCCTGAGTTAAAGTTTTATCAAAATCTGCGATTACATGAAAATTATCTACTCCCTCTTCAAGAATTTTCTTTTTTGTCTCTTCAAATTTTTCTGGATTTGAAATTATTATATTTTCCATAAATAAGATAAAAAGAAAGATTATAAAAATTTAACCATATAAGTTTCTTCTAATTTATATCCAAGTTTCTTATAATATTCCCGAACACCAATTCCAGAGATCACACTAATCTTTTTTATCTTGTTTTGTTCAACAATTTTCTCTGCTTCCTCCATTAACCATTTTCCTAAACCTAAATGCTGAGAGTTCAAACCTTTTTCTCCTAATTTCAAACTCTGTCCATAAACATGAATTTCTCGAATCATCGCTCCGCCATTACTAATTCTTAATCTTAAAAGTCCAAATAAAATATCCTCTTTATTCACAATTTCTAAAAAATATTCATCTCCTTTTGATGCTTTATATTTTGTAATTTTTGCCCTTAGTAAATATTTTTTTCTAAAATCTTTCAGGGTACACCCGTGGTGTAATTTTAAATTTTCACTTATCTCTCTTTTATCTCTTAAAACAAATCCAATTTCTCGATAACGAATTTCTTTTATACCTTTACGCCCACTCCGCAAAATTTCCTCAACATCTTTTCGCAAATCAATTCGCAAAGTTCCAGCAACTAAATATTCTGGAGGAATTTCCCTCATCACACGCATTACACGACAATATCTTGGAACAACTTTCAACATTTTAATTAAAAGTTCTTGAATTTTTTCTTTAGAATAAGGAACATATTTTTTATTCCAATATAATTTTTCCAATTCAGAACTAGGCATAACTTGACACGGATAAATTTTTAATTGGTCTGGACGAAAATTTGAATCAGAAAATAATTTCTTAAATAATTTTAAATCTTTTTTTGGATTGCTCTCAGGAAGTCCAGGCATTATATGATAACCAATTTTAAAACCAGCATTTTTTAATTCTCTTGTTGCATCAATCACATCTTTAACAGTATGCCCTCTTTTAATTTTTTCATAAATTTTGTCGTCGATAATTTGCACACCCAACTCAATTCTTGTAACTCCAAATTCTCTTAGCCTATCAATATATTTAATGCAAACATCTGGACGAGTTTCAACACAAAGTGCAACACATCGATGCTTTGATTTTTCGTTTAATTTTTGTGCCAATTTCAAACTTCCTGAAATTCTAGAATTCAAACCATCATAAATTCCTTTAATAAAATCTTTTTGAAAATTTTCAGAATATTCTAAAAAAGTCCCCCCCATAATTATAATTTCAACTTTTTCTGTAGGATGATTCATAACCTCAAAAGATTTTATTCGAGCTTTAACTTGTTTGTAAGAATCATAATTTAATTCTTTAGCTCGTAAAACAACAGGACTTTTAGGAGTATAACTCTGAGGCACATCTAAACTAGGACAATAAATACAATTCCCATGTTCACATTTTCTCGGAGGAAGCATCACTGCCACAGGAGTAATTCCTGAAATCGTCTTTGTCGGCTTCCGAACTTCGCCTTTTTGTGGAGTTTTCATGTACATTAAATCAAATAAATCCTTATAAAATATTTCGAAATCTAATTTATAATGAAAATCGGAATTATTGGAGGTTCAGGATTAGAAAAAGGAGATGTTCTACAAAATTTAGAAGAATTAGAAATTGAAACTCCTTATGGAAAACCCTCTTCAAAAATAAAAAAAGGGACAATAAATAATGCAGAAATTTTCATTCTTTCTCGTCATGGAGCAAATCATGAAATCACTCCAACAAATGTAAATAATAAAGCAAATATTTATGCTCTATCAAAACTTGGTTGTGAATATATTCTTGCTACAACTGCTGTCGGAAGTTTAAGAGAAAACATTGAACCAGGAAATTTTGTAATTCTAAATCAATTTATAGATTTAACAAAACACCGAAGCATAACTTTCTTCGACGATTTCAAAAAAGGAATAAATCATATAAGTCTAGCAGAACCTTTTTCACAAAAACTTCGTTCTTATTTAATTGACTCTTGTCAAGAATTAGATTTACGACATCACAAAATTGGAACAGTTTTAACAATAGAAGGTCCAAGATTCTCGACGAGAGCAGAAAGTTTTATGTTCAAAAAATTTGCACATGTTGTAAACATGTCAACTTCGCCAGAGGCGATTTTAGCACGAGAAGCTGGAATAGAATATGCTGTCATCGCAATGTCAACAGATTATGATTGCTGGAAAATGAACGAAGAACCTGTAAGTTGGGAGGAAATAAAAAAAGTAATGGACAAAAATTCAGAAAATGTAAAAAAGGTTTTAGTTAAAACAATTGAAAAATTAACAAATGAAGAAATAACTGGAGAAGATTTAGAATTTATTAAAAGCAAGATTAGAACTATTCCAAATTTTCCAAAACCAGGAATTATGTTCAGAGATATCACAACTCTTTTTCAAGACCCAAAAGCTATGAGAAAAACAATTGAAATTTTACACAAAAGATACAAAGACAAAAAAATAGATTATGTCGCAGGAATAGAAGCTAGAGGATTTATCGTAGGAGGAAGTCTTGCAGAAAAATTGAATTGTGGATTTATTCCAATTAGAAAAAAAGGCAAACTTCCTTATGAAGTAGAAAGACAGGAATATGATTTAGAATATGGCACAGATATAATTGAAATTCACAAAGACGCATTAAAGCCAGGGCAAAGAATTTTAATCGTCGACGATTTGATTGCAACAGGAGGAACTGCAAAAGCAGCTTGCGATTTAATTAGAAAACTCGGAGGAGAAATAGTTGAATGTTCTTTTATAATTGATTTACCAGAACTTGGTGGAAAACAAAAACTCGCAAATTATCCTGTATTTACTTTAATAGAATTTGAAGGTGAATAAAATTAAAAAATATTAATTAAATTTCTTATTAACTTCATCTACCCAATCAACTGCTTCACTCCAAGGAATTCTCTCAACATAAGAATTTCCTTTTGCAAAAGCTCCAATCTCTTTATTCCAAGGTTGAGGAATGCAAACACAATAAATTCCTTTTCTACTTAAATCGATAATTGTTTTTGGCTTATCTTCAAACATCAATTTTCTTTTCCTATCTTTCAAAATAGGATACTTATTTGGATTACAAAAAATTTCTTGATATTCAATTCCTTTTCTAATTCCTCTTTTTTCTAAACTTCGAATAGTATGTTCTCTAACAACACCATAATGAGTTCTTGCAGTAATTAAATCTAAAGTATAACCTTTTTGAGACAATCTTTTAATATTTTCTACAGCACCAGAAACAGATTTCATATTCAAAAATTCTCCAGTAAATTCAAAATTTCTAAAAATTTTTTCAATTCTTTCTTGTGAAAGGCCATAAACTTCTAAATCATATCTAACAATATCTTCTACAGAGTTCACAAGATATTCAATTGGGATTCCTTGTGCAATTAAAATTTTTTGTTCTTTTTTTATATAAGGCAATAAAACACTTCCTTGATTATCAATAACTCCGTCGATATCTGATGCTAAACCTATAAGACCCATAAATTATCACAACACTAAACATTTTTAACGATTTCTGCACTTCAACATACATGAAAAAACAACAACAAGTTTGGGATAATATTGCAGAAGAATGGCATGAATACAAAAAGCTTCCATCAATAATCACAACAGAATTTTTAAAAAAGCAAAGTGGAAATGTTCTAGATTTCGGAAGTGGTTCAGGAAGGCATTTAACAAAAATAAAATCAGGTAAAATGTATCTTTTAGATTTTTCAGAAAAAATGATTAATCTCGCAAAACAAAAAGCAAAAAAACAAAAAATAGAAGCTGAATTCGCAGTTTCATCAATGACAAAAACATCTTACAAAAATAACTTTTTCGATTCTGCAATTTGCATTTCTGCATTACATTGCCTAACAAAACCAGAACAAAAAAAAGCAATTAAAGAATTACATAGAATTTTAAAACCTAAAGCAAAAATTCTCGTTGGAGTTTGGAATAAAGATTCAAAGCGACTTAAACGACACAAAGGAAAAGAAACTTTGATTAAATGGAATACAAAAGGAGAAAGATATTATTACTTATTCGACGAAAAAGAATTACATAATTTATTTCTAAAAAATGGATTCAAAATAATTGAAACAAAAAACTCAGAAATGATGATACGATTTATTGCAGAAAAGAATCATTTCTGAGACAAATCGTCGCCCAACAGAGGCAATTCAGGCGACTTGCTTCCATGCTTAAGGAAAGATGGATCGTTTCAAGAAAACGCCGTTTTCTTACCGAATGATAATACGATTTATTGCAGAAAAATTTAAGTAATCTTAAAACTTATAAGATTGTGAATAGAGAAGAAGCAGAAGAAAAAATTTTCCAAATAGAAAAGTTATATGGTTTTTCATTAATAGCTGAAAAAATAGAAACACAAAAATATAATGGATTTCTTGTTAACATTTCTCCGAGAATAAAAAACTCTAATTTAGAACAAATGGATTTTTTGGCAGAATGTTTTGAAAGAAAAGGATTTGTAAAATTAAGAAAAAAATCAAAACTAGGATATTACTATTCATTATTCAAAAATGCTTAATTCTTCTTAATAATTTTAAACATATCTAAAAAACTTTTTTTCTCAAATTCAATAATTTTCATATCTTCTAAATCAATTTGAATTTTAATCATTCCAAGAGCAGAAATAAAAACCGTTCCAAGCAAAACATCTTTGCCTTTAGTAGAAATCTTCTGAGAAGATTTATCGAGGTCTCGGAGAGATTCTCGCACCTCTTGGGTGTACGCCTGTGGTGTTCCTTCGGAATTTTGCAATGAAAATAAAATCTTTTGGATTTTAGTTTTAATCTTTTCTTTATCTATCTTTTCTAAAATTATTTTTTCTATTTCACTAAAATCAAAATTATGATTATCAGAAATCTTTTTTGGAATTTTGTTCTCAATATTTTCAACAGGAACTCTTTCACAACCCGACTCTATTTTAAAACTAAACATTTTATTTGTAGATGGAATAAAATAATCAAAATGCTGTTTATCTTCATTCTTTTCTTTATCAATTACAAAAAAACACGAACATAAATAAGCATCTTTATTTTCTTCTACAAATTTCTGAAAATCTTCTGATGCATATAATTTCTCTAAATAAAATTGAAAGTTCATTCGTTTGATGTCGCCACGGCGGACGAACTAAAAATTTTAATTAAAATTTTTTGGCTTTGCTGAATTTTCCTATTTACCAAATAATATTGAAAGTTCATATAAGAATTCACTAAGTCTATTTTATAAAAGTATCTTCAATATATTTTCTAGTTTTCTTCTTAACTTCTTTGTCAATCTCAATTATTTTTTCAATTGTCAGATTTTCAACTTTCTCAAATTTAGACAATATATAATCAATTATTTTTGGTATCTCAAGAAAGTTAATCTTTTTCTTCAAAAAATATTCAACTGCAATTTCATTTGAAGCATTTAAAACACACGGAAAAATATTTCCTTTTTTACCAGCTTCAATTGCAAGATTTAAACAAGTAAATGTTTCAACATCTGGTTCTTCAAAATCTAATTTTAATTTAGAAAAATTTATTTTTGGAAGATTTGATTCAATTCTTTCTGGATAAGTTAGAGCATATAAAATTGGAAGCTTCATATCAGGAACTCCTAATTGCGCTTTAAGATTTCCATCACAAAATTCAACAATTGAATGAATAAGGCTTTGTCTATGAATAACAACTTCAATTTTTTCATAAGGAATTTCAAACAAATGATGTGCTTCTATTATCTCTAAACCTTTATTCATTAGCGTCGCTGAATCAATTGTAATTTTTGCACCCATATTCCAATTTGGATGTTTAAGTGCATTATCAACTGAAACATTTTCAAGTTCTTTTGAAGTCTTACCAAAAAAACTCCCTCCTGAACATGTCAAAATAATTCTTTCTATATTTTTTGAATCTTCTCCAACAAGACATTGAAATATTGCGCTATGCTCGCTATCAACAGGAATAATTTTTACATTATTTTTCTTTGCTAAATCCATCACAAATTCTCCTGCTACAACAAGAGTTTCTTTATTTGCAAGTGCGATATCTTTTCCAGATTTTATTGCTTCAATTGTCGGCAAAAGTCCAACACTTCCAACAACCGCAGTCAAAATAATATCTGCATTTTTACAAGTTGCAACTTTAATCAAACCTTCTTCTCCATAAAAAACAGGCACTTCAATATCTCTTAATTTTCTTGAAGATTCTTCATCAGCAACACTTACAATTTCTGGTTTGAATTTTTCTATTTGTTCTTTCAAAAGAGAAATATTTTTCCCAGCTGAAAGTCCAACAATCTTAAATTCATCAGGATAATTAGATATAATTTCAAGTGCTTGTGTTCCAACAGAACCAGTTGAACCAAGAATAACAATATTCTTCATAATAAAAACCACTAATAATTATTTAAAAAATTACCTAATATGGAATATCATCTAACTGTTGTTGAGAAAATGGAACAACAATAACTCTTGGATAAATTCTACAACAAAATTCTTCATTATATCCTTCAAAAGTTAATCTATCAAAAATAATTTGTCTCATTTCATAATCATATGGGACTACTCTGAATCTCTTAGGATGAGGAATTCCAAAATCCTCTAAATTAATTATTCTTCCTAAAGAACGAAGTGTATTTTGTCTTTCTACACTTGAATGGCGATAAGATATTTTTGTCCCGTGTCTTTTTGATCTTCTATCGTTTGTTCCATATTTTGTTCTAAGTTGAGTATACCATTCAGGAATAGTTGAATCTGTAACCCACTTTTTTTGAGATAAATCTTCTTTTTTAGAAATATCAAGTTTATGAGAATCCCAAGAACTAAAAAATAATTCATCTTTCATAAATCCCGCTTCTTCAACAAATAATTCTACTAAATCATCTCTATTATTTCTCTCACTATAATATCTAACTGGATTTCTTAAATCAATTTCATATTCTCCAACTAAAAGGGGTTCATAATCTGGAATAAAACAATCTTTCATAAAATACTTTCAAAAAATCAATTTATAAGAATTTGTTTAGTAAAACTATTCCCTCTCCAAAATTTCTCTTCCCAATTTCTTACTAAATTCTTCCAAGGACATTTCAATAACTTTTTTATCTTCACGAGACCTAACAGCAAGAACTTTATTTTTCTTTTCCTTATCTCCAACAGTAACTAAATAATTAAACTTTTGAATTTGTGCTTCTCTAGCTTTTTTACCAATAGATTCATTTCTATCATCAATTTCAGCTCGAATATCTTTCTTGATTAAATCTTCACAAATTTCACTAGCATAATCTTTTGCATCCTCATTCATCGTCATTATTTTAACTTGATTAGGTGAAAGCCATAACTTAAAACTTCCTTGTGTCAATTCCAATAAATGGGAAAGTGTTCTTTCTAGAGATCCAATTGAAGAACGATGAATAATCATTGGACGAACTTCTTTTCCTTTTTTATCTATGTAGGTCAAATCAAATTTTTCTGGAAGAGCAAAATCAATTTGTATTGTAAACAAAGTATCTTCTTTTCCATAAACATCTTTAAATTGCAAATCTAATTTAGGACCATAAAAAGCAGCTTCTCCATCAGCTTCGTTATATTTTAAACCAATCTTATCTAAAATTTTCTTCATTGTTTTTTGAGTAGATTCCCATGCAACAGGATTATCTACATATTTATTGTCTTCATTTTTAGGATCCCATTTAGAAAATCTATACCACATATCATTTATTCCCAACTTCTCCATAACAAATTTAATTAAATCTAAAACTTTCTCAAACTCTTTTTCTAATTGATTCTCTTCACAAATTATATGTGCATCTGCAAGATTAAATTGCCACATTCTTGTCAAACCTCTTAATTCTCCTGTTTGCTCTTTTCTATATAATGTCGAAATTTCAGCATATTTTTTTGGCAAATCTTTATAGGTTCTAACTTTTCTTTTAAACAAAACAAATTGAAAAGGACAAGTCATAGGACGCAAAGCATAATCTTTTCCATAAACATCCAAGACAAACATATCTTTCTTATAATGTTGCCAATGTCCAGAAATTTTATACAAATCACTTTTAGCCATAATCGGAGTTTGAGTATATTCATATCCTCTTTTTAATTCTTCATCCTCGATAAATCTTCTCATATCTCTCAAAATTGAAGTTCCTTTTGGAGTAAAAAGTGGCAAACCTTTTCCAACAACTTCATTAATAATATACAAATCTAATTCTTTACCTAATTCCACATTACTCTTAAGATTGTTCTCCCCAAGAATCGATTGAGTTTTATTTTTAGTCATTGACTTGAGAAGTCTAGCTCTTTCTTCTTGAGTTAATTCGGATTCGTGAATTTCAGCCATGTAATTTTCTAAGATAATAGGTTTTATAAAATTAGTTGTAAAGAATTAACTCTTAAATAAAAATTCTCCAACTCTTTTTTTCGCCAACTCCCGTTTCTTTTGATGAACTTTCAAGAATTCATTTATTTTATCAATTAAAATTTTCTTCAACTCCCCAGTTAATAATTTACCACTTCGATAATCTTTCTCAATCTTTTTTAATTTCTCATCGTCTTCTTCAAAAAACATTTTCAAATATTGAAAACTAACATCTACTTCTGGATTTCCACCTTTTTTTCTATGCTCTTCAATTGTATCTCGTCCGCCAGAAAAAGCATACTTGTTAATTTTCTTTTTAACAATTTCTGGAGAATCAGTTGTTAAAATTGCAACATTGCCTTCGCTACTTGACATTTTTCCACCCATTCCAGTTAAAGGAGGAAGAAAAATATTATGCAACAATGCAGGTTTATCATAACCTAATTTAGGAATTACATCTCGTGAAATTCGGAAATGTGCATCTTGGTCAATTCCTAAAGGAATCAAGCAAGGAATTTTTTTCTTCTTCAACACCGACGGCAAAAATGCAGGAACTGCTTGCATTGAAGTGTAAAAAATGCTTCCAATATTTGAACTTTCATTAAGACCAAAACTCGCTTTAACAGTAGAAAAAGTAATTTTCTTTGCAACTCTGCACGCCTGCTTATACATAATATCAGCATTTTTTGTATCAATTAAAAAATGAGTTTTCTTCGGATCAAAACCCAACGCAATAACATCAAGCATATTTTCATTTAAAGCTTTCTCTGTATCTTCAAATTCCAAATCTTTCTTAAACAAAAATTTTTCCTCGTCAGGAAATTGAAACCACATTTCAGCGCCAAATTTATCTTGCAACCATTTACACAAAATCCAAGGAAACAAATGCCCAATATGAACCTCTCCTGACGGAGCTCTACCAGTATAAACAAAAAATTTATTTCCTTTTTCATATTCATCAAGCAACCAATCCAAATCTCTATGTGCAAAAAAAATTCCCCGTCTTAAAAATAAATGTAATTCTCCTGTATGTTTTTGAATTCTTTTCAAAAGTTTATCATCTAATTTAGAAACTCCAAATTGTTTAATCAATTTACTATAATCAATAGCACCAGAAACTTCCCAAGGAGTAATTTTATCACCTTTATTCATTTATTTCCAAAGTTAATCCCTTTTTTAAATATTTTCGAAAAAGTATATATTCTCACGAGAAAGTTTATAAATAATAATTTGCATACCTTATTATATAAAAGAGGAAACAAGGTTTCCAAGCAAAAGAGATATGAAAAATATAGCCACATTAATTATTTCAATAATATTCTTAACTTCGTTTATTTCTGCTACAATTGTTGTTAATGCAGATATAAAAGCTGTCTACAACATCGGAGACACAATAAAAGTTCCAATTAAAATAACAACTTCTACAGATCTTTCTAATGTTAAAGCTTCTATGAAGCTGATTTGTAATGGATTGGAAACAGAAGTTTATAGTGAATATTTTACAATAGAATCAGGATTTGAAGAAGCAAGAGAACCATCAATCCCCTTAATAAAAGAACTTTTAGGAAGAACAACTGGAATTTGTAAAATAAAAACTTCATTAGACGAAGATTTTGAATTGACAGATGAATTCGAAATTTCAGATAAAATAACTATTACACCAAAAATAGAAAAATCAGAATATTCTCCAGGAGAAACAATAATTATTCAAGGAGATGCAATAAAACAAAATGGCAAACCTGCACAAGGATTTATAGAAATTTCAGCAAACATAATTAATTCTTCTGAAAATATAAAAACAATGGATACTGTAAAGAATGGATATTTTTATGTAGAAATTCCTTTAGAAGAAAATACTAAGGCTGGAGAATATACAGTTAATATTAATATTTATGAAAAAAATTCAAAAGACGAAAAAACAAATAATGGATTTACATCTGCAAAATTTATAATTATTCAAGTTCCAACAAGTTTAGAAATTCTTTTTGAAAATGAAGAAGTAGAACCTGGAACAAGTGTTAAGACAAAAATAATTTTACATGATCAAACAGGCGAACAAATAAATTCAACATCAATTATAACAATAAAAAATGAAAAGAACGATATTTTAGAACAAGTAGAAAAACCAATAGGAGAATATTTTGAATATGAAATTATTTATAATCAATTACCTTCAAATTGGACTATCGTCGCTGTTTCTAATAAATTAAATGCTGAAAGAACATTTAATATAAAAGAGAGAAAAGATATTGAAATTGAATTATTAAATGAGACATTGAGAATAACAAATAAAGGAAATGTGTTTTACAATGATAGTGTATTGGTAAAAATTGGAGAAGAGTCATTAAATCTAAATGTAACTTTAAATATAGATGAATCACGAGAATTTAAATTAACTGCACCAAATGGCGAATATTTAGTAGAAATTATTGCAAATGGGAAGGACTCATTAAGTCAAAATGTTCTACTTACAGGAAAATCAATTAATGTAAAACAAGCTTCAGCAGGATTTGGAAAAATAATTAGACACCCTGTTGTTTGGTTATTTATGACTGCTGTTTTTGGTTTTATGATTTTTATGTTTTTCAAAAAAGGCTATCAAAAAAGTATTTTTGGATATATAAAATCTAAAAAAAAACATAAAAATAGCTTAGAAGAACATACAAAAAATTTTAATTCTTTATTAAATTTTAAAAAAACAAAAGATAAAAAACTTATTCAAAATTTTTCTAATAAGGCAGAAATTGCTTTATCAATAAAAGGTACCAAACAAGATGCCAGTATTGTTTGTCTTCAAATAAAAAATTTTGAAGAGGTTGATGAATCAAAAACAAAAGAAACTATGGAGAATATAACAAAATTAACTGAAGAAAATAAATCAGTAATTTATGAGAATGGCGAGAATATTTTCTTTTTATTTGTTCCTTCAAAAACACGAACTTTCAAAAATGAAAGACTTGCAGTAGGACTAGCACAAAACATTAAAAAAATATTAGTAAATCATAATAAATTATTCAAACAAAAAATTAATTTTGGAATTTCAGTAAATCAAGGTTCAATTATCGCTAAACCAGAAAAAGATTCTCTTAAATTTATGAGTTTGGGGGCAATTATGAATTCTTCAAAAAAAATAGCCTCTGCTTCAGAAGAAGAAATATTGTTAGACGAAAAGATTAAAAGTAAATTAGCAACAGAGATTAAAACTGAAAAAAAACAAGGAATCGAAGCTTATTCAATAAAACAAATCAAAAAATTAGAAGACAATAAAAAATTTATAGAAGGATTTGTTAAAAGAATGAAAGAAGAAAAACAAAATTAATTTAATTCCAAATAACTATTTATTATAGCCCTCTTAATTTCAGGATGTTTTTTCTCAAGTTCGTCGATAAAATTTGAAATTTTATCCCTAGCAATTTTTTCTTTTTTAAATTTTAAATTTTTAATTTCAGCATAAAGCAAAATTTCTTTATCTAAAAACAAATACAACGGCTTAATAATTTTTTTATCAATAGGCTTAACCTCTTCTAATTTTTTAATATTATCTTCAATTAAAATATGAATAATTTTATCTGATTCAGAATCAATTGTAGAAGACATTGCGATTTTATCAATTTTTTTCTTTGAAAACATTTGCACAATTTCAACTCTTCCTTTTTCTGCAAACATAAAAAGCAAATCCTCTAAAACAATATCTCTAAAATTTGATAATTTTTTGTAACCAACAATATTCCCATTCTTAATCATTCCAAATTTCCGAATCGTCGTCAAAAATTTCTTTTGAAAATATCTAACAAAACAACTCTTACAAACTTTTCGCTTATTTGTAAATTCATACACAGGTTTTGTTTCGCATAATTTACACATATAATAAATTAGAGAAAATAAAATATAAAACTATCTAATACATTTATTTATATCAAAAGCAACCATACAATTTATCTGTACATCAAAAAATTTTAATTTTTTATAAAAAGACTCTGCATCTTTTGTTGAAGTTACAGCAATAGTGGAGGCACCATCTTCTTTAAACCTTAATGCAATTTCTGACATTAATATTGTATCAATACCCTGTTTTTGATATTTGATATCTATTGCTATCTGATGTACCAATGCTCTTGAACCATCGTAAACTCCCCTAACTAAACCTACGATAGAATTTTCCATTTCAGCAATTAAAAAATATCTACCCATTCTTTCTTTAATTCTATACATAGATTCTTTTCCATCAATTTCTGAAGTATGTAACATATTATTCTGAATTAATATATTTTCCAACTTTTCGAAATCAAGTGGTTCAGCTTCGCGAATTTTTATATTTTTTAAAGATTTCATAACCAATCAATAAAATTACTATTTAAAAAAATTATTATTCTAATTCAACTTCACCTTTTTTACTTTTTTTCAAATTCTTTATTTTTTCTGCTTTTTCAGATTTTCTTTTTTTCTTCCATTCCTTAAACCAAGAAATAAATTTATTCACTTTAAAACCAAATAAGAATAATTTCCAAATAATTCCAATTGCTAAAACAAAAATTCCTAAAAATAAAAATCTCAAAAATACATTATAAGTTTGTGTAAAAAAAACAGAAACAAAACTTAATACCATTTTATCCTCGACAAAAGACAATAATGAATCCAATTTCATAAAAAATAAAGAAATAACTGTCAAGAAAATTCCAACAATTATTGGAAGACTTGATTTTGTTTCAATAAGTAAGAACATAATTCCAATTAAAATTAAACTAACCAAAATCAAAAAACGAACTTTATTAGAAGCATAATCTTTTGTTTTTTCTGAAATTAAAAAACGAGGATTTTTTGTTTTGCTAAAGCAATCCAAAATAGAACAATCATATTCATCATAATAAGAATTCATTACAAATTTTTCAACACCATAATTATAACTAGCATCAACACCTTCGGCAATAATTTCACAAGGAGTTTCAAAAATTCCATAAGAACTATTAAAATTATATTTTGAATTATAATTACAAGATTCCTCCATTAAAGGAAATTCCCTAGAAAAATCTTCATAAACACCCATATCACGAATTAATTTATCAACAGAATTTGTAAGTTCCAATTTAACAACATCATAATCTAAAGAAGTTGAAACCATATAAAAAAATCCAGTTCCTAAAATAGAGGCAAATAATAAAACACTAACAAAAACAAATGCACTTCCTCTTAAAAATCCCATATATTAAATAAGAAAATGGATTTTATAAAACTTAACTCTTAAATTTACATTCTTTTCAAAACTTCTATACGCTTCTCCAAAGGAGGATGTGTAGATGACAAACCCTTGAAAGGATTTGCAAAAAACAAAGGTGCAACAGCCTTACTAACTCTTTTTTCAGGTTGCATAACATCTGATTTAATTTTTTCTAATGCTTTAATTAATCCTCCAGGATAACGAGTAAATTTCACAGCAGTAGCATCGGCACTAAATTCCCTTTTTCGAGAAATTGCTAATTGAATTAATTGTACAACGATTGGTGCAAGAATTGCCATTACAATTCCAATTACTAAAAAAATACCATTCTTATTATCATTATCTCCACTTCTAAACCACAAACTTCTCAGAAATATTTGAGAAATAATTGCAATCATTCCAACCATAACAGTTACCAAAGTCATATAACGAATATCATAATTTGCAATGTGACTTAATTCATGAGCTAAAACACCTTCTAATTCTCGATGTTCTAATTTATCTAAAGCACCTGTTGTCACACAAATAACTGCATTTTGAGGATCTCGTCCAGAAGCAAAAGCATTAATTTGAGTTGATTCCATAATGTAAAGTTCAGGCATTGGCAAACCCGAAGCCAAAGTTAATCCTTCAACTAAACTATAATAACTTCTAAATCTCTCTCGAGAAGCTTTCTTTGCACTAACAGAGGCAACAGCAATTTTCCCAGAATTATAAAAACTAATCCAAATATAACTAAGTGAAAAAATAATTGAAATAATCATTATAATAAAAAAGAAACCTGGTGCAAATGCAAAAGAAATCACATATCCAAATAAAACCAATACAACAAATACAACAAACATTAAGAAAATAGATTTTCTTTTATTTTTAGAAATTTGGTCGTGAAAATCAATTCGCATATAAGTATCCATATTAAAAAAAGATTAAAAGAGTTTTTAAGGATTTTCAAAAAGTTTAAAAAAAATAAAACTCTCAAAGAATATGAAACCATATATTAAATCTTCAAAAAATAATATCACAATAGAAATAAATCCTTGTTTAAGAGAATATCTTGAATCGCCATATACCCCAGAAGAAGCTCATAAAGAATATTTAAAAATAAGAAATAAAATAATTAAAAATATTAAAAAAAGTAAATTAGAAAAAATCTAAAATTTTACTTCAACATTCTTTTTTTCAGCTTCTGTAATCTGCAAATAATCTTCAGGTTTCTTTCCAAAAATTCCTGCAAAAATTACACCGGGGAAAGTTTTGCATAAATCATTATAACTCATTATGCTGTCATTGTAATATTGTCGAGAATAAGCAACTTTATCTTCAGTTGCAGCAAGTTCTCTTTGTAATTCCAAAAAATTTGTATTTGCTTTCAAATCAGGATAAGCTTCTGCTAAAGCAAAAATACTTTTCAAAGCAGATTCTAAACCTTTATCTGCTTTCATTTTAGCATCTAATCCCTCGGCATTAATTAATTTAGTTCTTGCATCAGTTACTGATTTAATCGCTGCTTTTTCATGGGCAGCAAAACCTTTAACAGTAGAAATCAAATTAGGAATTAATTCTGCTCGTCTCTTTAATTGCACATTAATCTGCGACAAAGAATTATCTATTCTATTTCCAAGAATTGCAAATCTATTATAATAAACAAAAAATGCTAACCCAATTAATAAAACTGCTCCAATTAAAACCCAAATAAACCATAACATAAAAAATTAAACTAAAACATATTTATAAATTATTCGCCCCAAGAAACAATTGAAACAGGTTCATAATTAAAAATCGGTGAACAAATAGAAATTGAAAAAGGATTAAATTTTCTTGCAAATTTACAAGCTTCAGTATACAATAATTTATCTGCTTTTTTTAAATTTTCAACTTGTATAATAAATCCACTTTCAGGAACCAAGATTGGCTTATGAATTTGTTTTCTTAAAGTATAAGAAGTTTCCTTCTTTACCCAAAATCTTCCCAATTTTCCCATTCAGATTTTTCTGAAGAAATATCATATGTTGCCAAAACATTATAACCAAAAAACTTTTCATCAAATCTAGGAAAAGTTAAAACCTCTATGCATAATTCTCTAGACATATTAATTAATCAAAAAAAGAGTATATAAATTTTATACAAAAATATAAAAATCCTTAATCAATAGATATCTTATGGTAAAAGTAGACAAAAACAAATGCATCGGATGCGGACTCTGTGCTTCAATTTGTTCTGAAGCTTTCAAAATGAACGACGACAACAAAGCAGAAGTAATCGCAAACAAAAATACACCTTGTGTAAAAGAAGCAATCGATTCATGTCCTGTTGATGCAATAAGTGAATAAAATTAAATAAATTAATTTTGAATAAATATTTCCTAAAGATTATATTAATCAAATTGAGAAATATTTATTAACTAACTAATATTTTACAAACTATGGAAGAAGGTGATAAAAAAGAAAATTCTATGCCTGACTTTGTAAAATGGTTCTCAGAATTAAACAAAGATTCTAAAGCAATTGCAGGAGGAAAAGGAGCAAATCTTGCAGAAATATATAATCTAGGAATTAATGTTCCACCAGGATTTGTCGTTACTGCTCAAGCTTATAATTATTTTATAGAGAAAGCAGGTATAAAAGAAAAAATAATGAAATTATTATCAAAAATAAATTATGAGGATACAAAACTTTTAGATGATGTAACAAAAGAAATTAGAGAAATTATAATTGCTTCTAAAATGCCAAAAGAAATGGAAGAAGAAATTATTGAATCATATAGTCACTTAAACACACCTAAATCAGACTTAGCAAATAAAACTGCTTTAGATATTTTAAACACTGCATCAGAACCAATTTTCGTCGCTGTTAGAAGTTCAGCAACAGCAGAAGATTTAGCAGAAGCAAGTTTTGCAGGGCAGCAAGAATCATTTATGAATGTGAAAGGCAACACCCAACTTTTAGAAAAAGTAAAAAAATGTTTTGCTTCACTATTCACTTCTCGTGCAACATACTATAGAAACAAACAAGGATTTCCTCATGAAAAAGTAAGTTTATCAGTTGTTGTTCAAAAAATGGTTGATTCAAAAAAATCAGGAGTAATGTTTTCAAAAGACCCTTCGTATAAAAATGATAATATTATAATAGAATCAGTTTATGGATTAGGTGATGGTATTGTTTCAGGAGAGATAACTCCAGATAAATATGTTGTTTCAAAAGACTTGAAAATTTTAGACATAAAAATTTCTCATAAAAAAATTGCTCATACACGAGATTCAGCAGGAAACAAAACAAAAGTAAAATTAAATGATAATATTGCGAATTCTCAAGTTCTTACTTCTCAAGAAATAAAAAAACTTGCTGAAATAGCATTAAAACTAGAGGACCATTATCAAAAACCACAAGATATAGAATTTGCAATTGAAGGTGAAGAAATATTCATAACTCAAACACGTCCAATAACAACAATTGAAAAAAGAATTCAAGAACATGTACAAGAAATAAAAGGTGAACCAATTCTTCAAGGGTTAGCTGCTTCTCCAGGAATAGCTTCAGGAAAAATAAAAATAATTCAAAAGATGGAAGATTTATCTAAAATAATTAAAGGAGATATTTTAGTTACAAAAATGACTAATCCAGACATGGTTGTAACAATGCAAAAATCAGCAGCAATTGTAACTGACGACGGAGGATTGACTGCTCATGCTGCAATTGTTTCTCGTGAAATGGGTATACCTTGTGTTGTTGGAACAGGAGATGCAACTATAAAATTAAAAGAAGGGGAAATAATAACTGTCGACGGATACAATGGAAAAATTTACAAAGGAAAAGTAGCTGAATCAACTCAAAAAGAAATTCTTCCAGTAACTGCTCAAACAAAAACAAAAATAAAAGTTATTGTAGATTTACCAAGTTTTGCAGAAAGAGCAGCTAAAACGGGAATAAAACAAATTGGATTAACAAGAATCGAAGGAATAATCGCAGAAAGTGGAATGCATCCCCAATATTTTTTAGAAAAAAATAAAATTAAAGATTACGAAGAAATAATTTACAAAGGAATTAAACAAATTGCAGAACCTTTCGAAGAAATTTGGGTAAGAAGTTCAGATATTAGAACTGACGAATTCCAAAATTTAAAAGGTGCATCTAAAGAAAAAGAAGCAAATCCAATGTTAGGAATGCATGGAATAAGATATAGCTTAAAGTATCCAGAAATTCTAAAGGCAGAATTAAATGCATTAAAAAGAGTTGCAGAACATAATAAAAAAATTGGGGTTTTATTTCCTCAAATAATTTCTATAGATGAAATTCAAAAGACAAAAGAAATAATCAAAGAAATAAATTTCAAAGAATTAAAATTCGGAGTAATGGTTGAAACACCTGCAGCAGTTCAAATGATTCGAGAAATTTGCGAAGAAGGAATAGATTTTATTTCATTCGGAACAAATGATTTAACACAATATATTTTAGCTTTAGATAGGGGAAACAAAGAAGTTCAAGATTTATATGATGAAATGAATCCTGCAGTTTTATATCAATTAGAATATGTTATTAGGGTTTGTAAAAGAAATAATGTAGAAACAAGTATTTGTGGACAATCAGGAAGCAAAAAAGAAATGGTAAAATTTTTGGTGAGTAAAGGAATTGATAGCATAAGTGTAAATGCAGATGTTGCAAAAGAGATTTCAGATTATGTAGCAGAATTAGAAAAACTCCCTATTGAAGAACAGCCAAGACAATATCAACCTGAATCAAAAAAATTAGAAGAAAAAATAGAAAAAGTGGATGAAATTATTCAAGACACAGAAAAAGCAATTGATATGATTGAAGAAGAAAAAGAAGAATATGAAAAACAAGAGGAAACTCAAATTCATCCAGAAAAAATGCAACAATCACAAAATGAAAACCAATAAAGGAATCTCAACAATCATTGCCACAATAATGATGATTCTATTTGTTTTAATTGCAACTGGTTTTTTATGGGTGATTATTCAAAACCTTTTAACAGATAAAACAGATGAAATTTCATCAGGATTAAATAGAATCTCGTTAAGTATTGTAGATAGTTCAGTAGATTTTTCAGAATCAGGTAAAGTATCATTAATAATAAATAGAGATATTGGAGAAGGGCAACTTTCAAAAATTAAAATTATTCTTTATAATTTAGAAGGGGAAAGTTATTCAGAGGATGTTGAAGCAAATACATTAGATATTCTTGGAAATAAAAGATTTACAATTAATACAGGTGGATTCACAAATATTCAAAAAATTTCAGTTGCTCCAATTTTAAAATCATCTTCTAATAAAGAAACAACTCAAGAAATTATAGCTAATTCTCAAAATTCTTCTTGGCTAACAAATTAATCCAAAGAATTTTTAAATAAACATCTATTAAATAAGATATGATAAAAACAAGTGCAGTAAAAAAAAATTTAATGAATAATTCTTCTAATCAAACAGAAAAAATATTGGTAGAAAATTTCGTTTCATTACAAAAAGTTATGGTAGATTTATCTGAAAAATTTACAAATCTTTCTTCACAACTATCAAAATTATTAAATCTATTTGAAATTTCAGCAAAAACTCTTGCAGAAAAAGGTTTTGAAGATAATAGAGACATAGTCAAAAAATTGGATTCATTAATTGAACAGAATAAAATAATTGCTAAAGGAATATCTCTTTTACATGAAGAAATAGAAGAACCAATGCCCCCAATAAAACAACCCAGTTTTAATCAAACCCAAAATAGAAATTTACCACCTAATATGAATTTTCAAAATAAATCTCCACCACAAAATATAACACCTCCAAATAGACCATCTCCAGTAATTCAACAATCTTCTCAAAAAGAAATGCCAACAAGCATGGAAGGATATCAAAAATCCATTTCTTCTTAAAATGTCAGAACAAAAAAAAGATTTTGGTATAACATTTTTATTAGGATTTACAAATCATTTAATTAAAAATTCAAATACTCATAAAATAATTGAAATAAAACAAAGAGAAAAAATAAATGAGCCTAAAGAAATTTTGAAATTACAACAATTAGAAAAAATACCAATTAGAAAAAGAAAATTTATTTCAATTAAATCATTGCCATTGAAAAAATCAATTATTCCTAATCAAAATATAAAAAAACTAACAATTCCTCATCAAAGATTACCGCCAAAATTTCAAGATATTAAACCTTTACCAACAAAAATTGAAATAAATTTAGGAAAATTAAATCCCATTATAGAAAATCCCACAACAAATGCAATCGAATGTAAAGGGCCAAATTTTCCAATAAGTATCATTACACAAATAGGAAGTAAAAAAAATACCAATATAATTTTATCAAAAGAAGAAATAAATAAAATTTTACAAACATTTTCACAAGCTTCAAAAATTCCTTTAACAGAAGGTGTTTACAAAGTTGCAGCAGGAAAACTTCTTATTCTAGCAGTTATTTCAGAAATTACTGGTTCAAGATTTATAATAAAAAAAATTCCAATACAACAAAAAAGAATTATCAACCAAAATTTTTATAATATAAGAACTCCAAAAAGGTTTTAATTAATAATTTTTATAGCCTTCAGAATAAATTTTTTAAATTTATTCACAACCAAACTTTACATAAATTTTTTACAGAAAAAATTTATTTTTTAAAATTAAAAGTATATAAAAAATTATATCTTAATTAATAATTTTTATATCCTTCACTATTAATTTTTTTAGTAAAAATAAATTGCTTTATTTTTTCTTCTCTTTCAAGAGCTTCTTCTTTAGTTAAAGGTTTAAAAAAATTAACTAGTAATTTTATAAGTTCTCTAAAATTTTTTTCTTTATTGAGAATAATAAAACTTATTAAAGATAATAATCCAAAAATTCCCCAAGAAAAAATTGACACAAAATGTGCCCAATCAATAAAATTTATATCTTTTATACATGCTGGACAAGAAGGCCCTCCACAATCGATTTCTTCTTCATCATAATTTTTTTCTCTATCAAAACAATAATCACAATAAGTCGGCAAAATTTTTTCTATTAAAGAAATATCAATTCGTTTATAATTTTTAATTGAATCTTTTTCTTGAACTCTTCCGACAATGTTTCCTTTATCATCAAAAATTTCAACTAATTCTTGTCCACACCATTCAGTTTTTTTTACTTTAATTGGAACTGCTAAACTACAACCTTCTACCTCAACAAAACTATCAATACAATCTGCCTTATCTGAACAAATTCTTTCTTTACTTCCTTCAAAAATTAATTGTTCTTTAAAGAGATCATTAGTTTTATCAAAAAAATTACAATTACTCCATTCACCACATCTTATATCTGGATTACAATCTGCTTCACCACAAAATTTTCTTTCGATAATGTCTTCTCCACCACATTTAGTATCTATACAGGTTCTAATTATAACATCATTTTCACAAGAACTCCATTCACCACAATTATAACTAGGAAAACAATCTGCTTTAATAAAACTCAAAAAAAATAAAACAAACAATATTAAAAAAAATTTAGATTTCATCTTTCTTTTTTCTAGGCTTTGTAATTAGCTCTTTTTTTAATTTCATAATTCTTTTAATTATATAAATAATTATTATAATTAATATTATTAATAAAATTATACTAATTAAAATTATTTGTAAAAAATATTTTTTTGTAAAAGGAACAACTTCTTCGCATTTCCAAGGACAAGGTCCCCCACAATCAATTCCAGTTTCTCCTTGATTTTTAACTTTATCTGAACAAGTTGCACAAGGATTACAAGGCCCCCCACAATCAACTAATAATTCGCATCCATCATTATGACAATTTTTAACACCATCAAAACAACTAGGGCCCTCAACAAAATAACAAGATTGAAATTCTTGAGGTTTTGCAGTAGTTGAATTACAACCATTTAAATCAAAACAATTTCTTATTTGAATTCCACAAATTCCTTCAATTAATCCTTTTGCTTCACAAGAATCTTTAGAAACCCTATAATCTTTTCCAGAAATAATTCCTAATTTTAAACTTAATTCACTATCTTGACATATATTCCAATCATCACAAACCCAATTAACAAGACATTTTGCACCAATACTTCCGCCACCTCCACCCCCGCCTCCACCTGCACCTGGAACAGAAACAGGACATTCAATATTCGCAACTGTAATTGGCCAAAGAACAGAATCAGTTAAAAGTCCATCTGAAACAACAAGTTCAACAGTATGTGCTCCTGAAACTCCACATCCAAAAGCATAATTAAATTCATCGACAGAACTTCCAATATCTGATTCAACTAAACTACCATCAACATACCAATAAGCATCGGGAATATTTCCATCAGGATCAACTTCACTTGCATTAAAGTGTATTGTTGAAGTTCCAGCAACACTTCCAATAGAAGAAGGATAATAAGAAACAATTGTTGGTGCACGATTATTTGCTGTTACAGCTAAACTAAAATTTTTACAAGTTGTTTGATTTAAACCATTTTGCCCACATAAACTTATATTTGAAGGAATTGCACTAAGTGCTAAATCTGTAACACAAACACTAATATTATAAGAACCAATCAAACTCACATTTGAAGAAAAATTCATATATCCATCATTTGTTATATCGAAAAATCTATTTCCATTTAAAAAATTTAAAACAAAACTTAAATTACCTGAAGTTCTATTTCCACTTTCAACATCTGTCACATCCACAGCTTTATCTAAGGAAGTTCCAGAACCATTTAACCAAACAGTTTGTGCTCCAATTTCATTAACATTTGGAGGATTATTTATTTCTACAATTGTTATATTAACATTTTTTGTATCAATATATTCTTGGTCAGAAACAGATATAACCTCATTATGACTTCCAACATCTGTTTTTAAAAAAGCTTCAGAAATAATATAAGATTCAACAAAAGTTTGTCCACCTAAAAAAATTGTTGGTGAAACATAAAAAGGATCTTTTGGATTTATATCCACAGAGATTAAACTATTTTCATCTACATCTGTAGCATTAAAATAACTATAAAGAGAATTATTTTCACAAACATAAATATGGTCGTCAATACTTCCTAAAATTGGGGCAGAATTTGGAACAACAATTGAGAATGTTACATTTTTATTAACAATTGTTCCAACAGTATGATTTGCATAAACTCTAAGTTGATTACTCCATCTAACAGCATTAATTGTGGTGTTAGGAGTAAAAACAACACTATCGTTGATTAATAAATCATGTCTTAAATCATAAAGACTATACCACCATGTATCAACATCAAAATCAGGAGTAACATTTAGACTAAGATTATATACATCTCCAATTCCAAAATTATATGTTGTATTTTCTGGACTTACAATAATAAAACTTATGACCGGTTCTAAAACAGTTAACCCAACTAGACCAATTCCACTTCCTGCTCTGCCTGTTAAATATAAATTTCCAGGAAATAAAATATAAGAAAAAATAATTAAAACAATTGCTCCCATAAAAAACCAAACTAATCCTGCCTCTATTTTTTTAATCACCATTTATATTTTATGAATTTCTTATTTAATTATTTTTTTAACCTTTTTCGCAATGCGAAAAACCAACCAATATTAATTAATATTAATAGTATCACTCCAATCACCAAAAAAGTCAGTAAACGACCTTGACTAAATCCACTTCCTTTTTCAGAAATAACATAACCTAAACCAACAACTCTAATTTCATTTTCTGAAACTTCAAATTTAAAATCTTGTTGAGAAGATTTTTCTCCATAAATTAAATATACAGAAGCATCATAAGTATTTTGTTTTACTCCTGCAGTGTCCCAATAAGAAATCATAACTGATTTTTCTAATGAAGGTAAATCATAAGTTGGACTTTTAAAATCTGCCATAACCTCTCCCTCGTCGTTAAAAACCTTTGTTCTAGTATAGGCTCCATTAACTTGCTCGCTCCATTTATTTTCTACAAGCATTTCAAATTTAGCAATCTCCCCTAAATTAAAATCATTAACTTCAATATTTTGTAATTCTAAAATTTTAGAACCAACATTAAATTGTTTTTCTAATCTCAAAGAAGATTCATCATAAATTAAAGTTACAACTGCTCGATAAATTCCAACAGGAACATCTGCTTTCCAATTAGATACAAGTTCTGTTCTTTTTCCAGATTCTATAGCAATACTTTGTGTATTAAAACTAGTTATTTTTTCATTTAATTGTCCGTATATATCTATGTTCGCCTTAACATTAACTAAATCAAGTTTACCACGATTAATAATTGGAATTACAAATTGCACATCTTGTCCTTCTTCAGCATCAACAATATTTAATTCAGCCTCGGCATATTTACCTGGATAAGGAACAAATATATATAATTGAGTTGTAACTGCTAAAGCTGCTCCAATATAAGCATCTCCTTCATCAGATGTTTCAGGAATTTGTAAAACAATAATTTCTGCAGTATGAAGTCCTGGAGATAAATTATCTGGTAAACTTATTTGATATTCAAAATTTTTAGATTCTTCATTTTTAGTCATAGTTAATTTATTTTCTTTTAGAAGAATGTTTTCTGCTAATTCACCTTGAGAATAAATTACTAAATCCATATTTTTATGTTCTGAATTAACAATTGAAACACTAATAGTTTTTTCTAAATTTGATTCAAAATTAACAGTTGTTCTTGCAGGAGTAATTCCAATACTTAGAACATTTGGTAAAAGAATTAATAACAACAATAGAATAAAATATATTTTTTTATCCATTAAAAATTACCTCCTTCAGGTTCTCCAATAAATTTTTCACCAGAAATTTCTTGTGATTCATCAACATTTAAAATTAAATTGTCTACCAGATTTTCATTTTCATAAATACCAACATTTAAATCAACATTTCCTGCATTAGTAATTTCATATAAATCTCCAACTTGTTTTAATCTTAAATTAATTTCAGAAAGAATAGTCAAATCTCTAATTTCACTACCAATCATTCCTTCAATTTTCCAATAATATTTTCCAGGTTTTAAATTTATAATTAGATTATTTTCTGCATAAATTTTTTGAGGAGAACTAAATTCAAGATTATCGTCTATTAAAATAATATTTCCTCTTTCAAAATTAAATAATACTGATTGATTTGTTGTCTCTAGATTATTTATAGGAGAAATTACTAAAGGTCTTGCATAACTAACAAAACTTGCTAAAAAAATAATAGTTCCAAATATTAAAACTATGTCTATTAATTTAATATATTTTGATTTCATTTTATTCTGCAAAACTTGAAACAAATGTTACAGTAGAAGTTTTAGCAGTAGGAGTTTCATTTACAGGAACTTCTACATAAACATCAACTTCTGCACTATCAATTGAATCAAGGTAATTTAATTTATTAATAAAAAGAGTATTATTTGTTGTAGAAACATTTATCCAATTAATATTTGAACCAGTCCAATTAAATGCTCCTTTTTCCGAAGAAACATTATCTATTTTAAGTTTATAATAATCTGTTGGATTAGAAGCTTTTTCCCACAAACTTGTTGCAGAAATATTCAAATTAATAAATGAATTTCCATTATTCTGAATAATAAATGGTGGTGGGGAATTATTCGTAGTATTATTTGAACCTAAATAAGGAATTGTTCCAAAAGTTACAGAATCCACAGGAACACTAATATCAATAAGTGCTGAAAGATTAATTGCAAAATAATCTGCCCATTCACCAGTTGAATATCCATCTTTAGCTCGAACACTCCAAATATAATAATCTCCATTATCAAAGAAACAATTCAAAACTGAAGAAGTATACCTATTTACAGAAATATCTTCCACAAATTGATTTGAATCCATACATAAACTAGCTGGAACTAAACTAATGTTAAAATCATATGTTAATGTATCATTATCAACATCGCCACCAGTCCAATTAAAAGAAGGTGTTCTATTTGTAGTTAAAGAACCACTTGAAGGAGCGGTAAGTGTAATAGTTGGTGGAGTATTTTCAATAGTTAATCCTTCACTATATACCCAACTTCCATATGCATCTCCATCAAAAGCTCTTATTGCACAACTCCAATTTTGCCCTTTACTTGTATTTCCAAAATATAAATCTGCAACAAATTTACTTGCAGTTGGATAATTATTATTATATTCTTGAGATAAAACTTCTACAGAATTATTATACCAATTAACAGACACATTCATTGAATCACCATTTGCATCAAGAAGAGTTGCAGAACAATGTAAATCTTGTTGAGTTCTATTAGTTCCATCTGTTGAATTAATTAAAATGTTTACAATTACTGGATCTGTGGTACTAACATTAGACGAATCTCCTAATGCTCCAAATCTACCAGCATAAAGTTCTGAAAGATAATTTCCAACAGGTTCAAAACCTTCGATAAATCTATTTGAATAACTAGTTGAACTAGAATTATCTGTAGCTCCAAAATCTAATTTAGAATCAGAAGTATAATTAGATGAAACTCCTTGTAAAGCTGCAACAGAAGTTATTAATAAAATTAATATAAGTAAACTAATTTCAGGATTCATCTTTCCACTTTTAGATTCATAAAAAATTTTCATCTTATTTTTTTAGATAATGCAATTTACAATTTCCAATTACTCTAACATCAATAATTTTAGCTCCTTCAAGATTCATTAAAGCCATTGCTACAGTAATTCTAGAAACTTTTGTTGCATTTGCAAGTTCCTGAATTGTCAACCCCCTTATATCTTTCTTAAGAATTTTTTTAATTTCTTCTATAACTTTTTCTATCTTAGCCATTTAAAACTATACATTAGTGTATAACACTAATAATATTATTAATAATAAACATTAGAGTATATAAATATTTAGATTGGATAATTACCCACAATTCCCTCAAGCTCTTCAGAAACAGAATCTTCTTTGGATAATTCAACAATAATATCTTTTAAAAATTTAATTTTATCATTTTCAATCCATTCTGCCAATTCAGCTTCGCTCAATTTAGAACTATAAGAATGTTCTACAAAATAAGCCTCCAATTCAAAAGTTACTTCAACTCTATCTTTAATCTTTTCTGCTTTTGTAATATCTACTGAAACATTTCCATATTTACTAACAAGAATTTCTTTCTCATCTTCAGTCAAACCATTTTTTATAATTGACTCATTAAATATTTCAGTAATATTTTCTTGTAATTCAGATTCATTTAAAATTTCAACTATTTCTTCAATTTCTTCGTTAGTAGAAATAGAAACTAATTCAGAATCATCATAAACAAAACTAATAGTTATATTCTCATTTCCTTCTAGATTTAATTTAGATAAATTAATTAAAAAATTATTCTCAGTATTACCAAGATATTCTTCTCCAAAACCTTTTTCTTCAATAAAATAATCTGTAGTTACAACAATCTTATTATTAATAATTGCTAAATTAATTATTGAATCTTCTAAAGATTCTCCATTTATACTAACAGAACCTGATTTAATTTCTGCAGTTTCTCCTTCAGATAATTCATAATTAAATGCTTCACCAAAAGAAACTGTTCCAGAAATTTCTTTATCTAATTTTAATGTTGCTTGTCCAGTCATTGTTCTGAAAAAATTAAAAGTTCCAGATAAAAATCCTTTAATTATTGCTCCGGTAATAGAACTTGTAGCTGATTCAGACGAACTTTCCGAAGAGGAAGACTCAGATGAACTTGATGAAGAACTTTCTGAAGAGGAAGTAGAAGAAGATTCTGAAGAACTTGAAGAAGTTTCTGTTGGAGTTTCTAGTTCAGTGCTTGGAGTTTCAGTTGAGGAAGTTTCTATTTCATTACTTGGAGTTTCAGTTGGAGTTTCTGTTGGAATTTCAGTTGAAGAAGTTTCTGGTTCATTGCTTGGAGTTTCAGTTGTAGTTTCAGTTGGAGTTTCTAGTTCAGTGCTTGGAGTTTCAGTTGGAGTTTCTGTTGGAATTTCAGTTGAAGAAGTTTCTAGTTCAGTGCTTGGAGTTTCAGTTGGAGTTTCTGTTGGAATTTCTATTTCTTCTTTTTTACTCGAAGAAGATTCAGAATTAGTCTGCTCTTTAATTTTTGAATCAATAAAAATATCTAACATAAAATCTACTTCTGGATAAATTTTTTTTGTTCCTTCAACTCCATAACCCAATCCAATTCCAGATAAAGATTTATCTTTAACATAAAAATTACCCTCGATGATTTCATTATCAATAAGCTCTGATAAATTATATTCTTTTAAATCACCATTAATATTAAAAATCACTTTAGAAGTTGATGGAATTAATTCTCCTTCAACCAAAGAGAAACTTAGAATTCCATTTAAAGGTTGTCCAAATTCATTATTTGAATTTAAATTTAAACTAACTTGTCCAGAAATTTTTGTATTAAAAAAAACAAAACTACTAATTAAAATAATTAATAAAAAAATTCCAATAAATAACCAAAAAAAATTCATAGAAAAAATATTTTTTTTAGGCCCATGATATTCAGAAACTACTTTACCATTTACTCTTTTACTATGATATGTATACGGACCATAGAGTTTACCATTTTTCTCAATATATTTTTCATACACCACTTTTAATCACCTAATTATTTGTAAGTAAATAGAGTTTATTAAGATTTCTAAATAGATTTATAGACGACAAAAAAATAAATAAAATTATTCTGTTAAACCATATGCTTCTTGTTCAAGAGGAATATTTGTAAAAGTATTGGGATTATAAAATAAATAAGTTGAAACTAAAGGTATAAATCCCAAAAGAGGTTCTATTTTAAAATGAGATTCTTCTATATTAGTTTTTATTTTATTAGATTTATCATTAAAATTTAATATTAAATTTCCAAGTGGATATGAATCAAAATACTGAAATGTATGAATACTTTCATGTTTTTTTGTATTCTCTCTTTCAGAACTTTTATCAATTAAAATATTATTTGTTAAAGTTACTGCATTCACATTATTCATTTCATCCTTAGAATAAAAAATTGGAATTCCATATTTAACAGAATCTTCTAAACTAAATTTATGTCCATTTCCAATTAATGCTAATTCTACACCCAAACTATCTGGAAGAATATACCAATTAAATTTATCTTTTCTATCATTTTTCCATTCTAAAAAAACAGGGCCATAATCAACAGCAAAAGAAGTTCCCAAACTATCACAATTAGCAGTGTCATTAACAATTGAAGCCCCTAAAGCATTCATTAATTTTGCAGGCCAAGCACAACTAATATCATCCCCCACACAACTTTTAGCCATTCCTTCTAAACTTCCCCCAACAAAACCTTTAATTGCACTTTTCAAAAAACCACATCCATTTCTATAACCTCCAACTCCTGCAACTAAACTTTGTAAAACTCCGTTAGCTAAAGTAAAATCAAATGCTCTTTCATTTGCAGAAACTTGTTTAGGAGAATAATTTAAAATAGTTAAAGCTCCCAATGAAGAAACCAAAACTTTCTTAACCAATTTACTGAATTCCATAATCTCAAGATAAATTTACTATATTTAAAAGTTTTCTTTATTACTTTTATATAGTAGTGACAATCTTTTAGGAGATTAATTCATTTAGAAATAAAATCTAATAAAATAAAAAATGTAATAATTATTCTGCTACAGTTTCTTGTTGGTTTTCAGGAACATAAGGGATTAAAGTTAAAACCTCTTCTCCAACAGGAATTTGTACATATCCATATTGCTGTAATTGTTGAACTAATGCAGATACCAAGATATTCTGTGCTTCAACTTGTTTTGAAACAACATATCCATTTAAGCTTGGTTTCAAAGCAAATGTATACAAAATAAATCCCAAAAGAACAACTACCACAAAAATTAGTGCAATAATTATCTTTCCTTGTATATTCATTGAATTTTTCATTTTCGTTTTCCTTAATTTAATTAGTTGTAATTTCAATCATTGTCATAACATCTTTCCAAGAAACATTTTCATTACTTTCTGTGTAAACAGAAATTGTGTCTCCTGCTTCAAATGTTACAACACCTGTTGATTGAACATCATAATCTTTTTGTACATCATTAAAAGATGCACTCAATTCATTTCCAAAATTAATGGCTTTACCATTTTTATATATTACTATTTCTATCCTCTTTGAATCTTCTCCATTAATCACTTCTAAATTTGTAGATATTCCAGTTATGCTTCCACCTCTCATCATTACATAACCTTTATCAGCAGACATAGAGACTCCACCAACACTATCTAAGAAACCACTTCCAATCATTTCTCCATCAAAACCAAATGTTAAAAATTGTCTATATTCATTTTTAACTTCAGGAACAGAATCTGTTTCTCCACCAAAAGTTAAAACAAACATTTTCTCTGAAGGAAGTTCAACTTGATAAATAGCAAGATTTGTATCATCAATATTTTCTATATCTATTTGTTCTGGCAAATCTTTATAGTCAACTTTTGAAACAGATTTTATATCTTTTGAATCCACACCTTTTTTTGTCACAACTTCATTAACAGAATCAGGAATTGTAGAATTTGCAACTACACTAACAGTTAATAATAAAACTATACCTATCGCTAAACAACCTACTTTTTTCATCTTAATTTAATATGCATTATTATATTTAAATGTTATTAAAATTATTTTTTCATCAACACCATTCATCCCTTCCAATCTCACATAATGTTTTTTCATAGCATTATTCTCTTTTTTCAATTCTAAAATATACAATGTTAATTCTTCAATTTTTTCTAAATTCATTTCACTCATCATTCCAACTTCAACTTGCCCAGTATATTTTTCTGGTTCATAATTTGGTAAATGATGATGTTCTTCCACAAATTTATTTAATTCCTCAAATGTCATTAAAGAATAATTGTTTTCGTTTTCGTTTGTATAATATTCATCGAATACATAATCAACAGCTGTTCCACCATTCTTATAAATTGTTCCTGTTGCATTAATGTTTCCTATTACTTCTAGTTTCTGTGTTGGACTAGTTGTTCCAATACCAACATTTCCATTTGTCTCGCTTTCCAAAAATAAATTTACAAGCGAAGTCGAAATTACTTTTTTACTCATTTTAATAAATCTCTCATTTTAGTTCTTATTTCATTTATTCTGGAGTTTGTCAATTTTTCTGCAAAATCAGCAATCTCTGAATTAAACCTCTCTGCACTATCAATGGCTTCTGCAGATTCTTTTTTATTTGTTAAAAATGAAGGATAATACTGCTTATCTTTTCTCTCTGTTTTTGCAGTCTTTATTTCAGTGTTATTCATTCCAAAAACTTTCTTTAAAAGAAATATAGAAGCATTATGATTCTCTGATTTTATTCCGCAAAAATGTAGTAAAGCCAATAAAGAATTATACATACTAAAATAAGATAATGCAATTGCGTCGTTGTACTGCTCATTTCTATGTAAAACTTTGCTTGAAAAAAGACTTTCGTCAGATTTTTGAAAATACGACTCTTTAAGATTCTCAGAAGGCTCAACAATCTGGAGGATTTTCAATTTGCTTAATTTTTTAAGATTTAATTTCATAATATCTTTCCACGCCTTTTATTATAATATGATTATCAATAATTTCCTTCATCAAAAAATTGCTTTTATCAAACTTTCCAATCTTCACACTTATCTTTGAATTAATAGACTCAACTTCTTTTTTTATATTTGGATTAGTTGTTTCAATATAAATATCTATATCACTTCTCTTATGGTCTGTATTTTTAGCATAACTGCCAAAAAGAATCGCTAATTTTATTTTCTTATTTTTTAATAATTCTTTAACAATTTTCTTTATTTCTGGTTTTTCAATTATCTTCATTAATCTATAGTTTTCAGAGATTATGACAAAAATTCTCGCTTCCAAAGAATTTTTTATGAAATAAATTTTATTTTTTCCTATCTCTGTTTTATCAACAAGGTTTTCTTTTTCCATAATTAGTAATGCTCTTCTTATATTAGTCTGATTAATCCCCAAAACTCTTTCCAACTCTCGCTGATGCATTTTTGATTTTTGCAACAAGATAAAAATTTCTTCTTTGATGTTTTTTTGTTTCATATGATGCTAAAATGTTTCAATTTTATAAACTTTCCCCACACCACAGGCGTATACCCAAAAAGGGCACGAGAACCTCTACGAGGCCCCGAAACTTTTCACCAAGAAAAGTTTACTAAGGGCATCTTAAACTTCAACCCAAAAAACCGCCAAAGGCGGTTTTAACACATTCTCCCTAATTCTTGACAAATTACTTGTTTCAATTCCCCATTCCTCCCCTCCAATAAATCTAATCTTCTTTTCAAATCCTCATTTTCTTTTTTCAATTCTAAAATATACAATGTTAATTCTTCAATTTTTTCTAAATTCATTTCAGACATTATTCCAACCTCTACATTTCCAGTATATTTTTCTGGCTCATAATTTGGTAAATGGTGATGTTCTTCTACATATTTATGTAATGCATCTAATGTCATAAGTCCTTTATATTCTAAATTTGTTTTATTTCCAAAATAATCATCGAATACATAATCAATAGGAGTTCCGCCATTTTTCCATATCGAACCAGTAACATTTAAATTTCCTGCAACTTCTAATCTCTGTGTTGGTTTTGTTGTTCCAATTCCAACTTGATTTTCTGTGAATACAATTTCTGCGGCACCTCCATCTATATCTAAAAATCCATATGTTGAATATATCCCAAAATATACAAGGTCTGAATCATCATTAAATTTAATAAAACTATTATCATCAACACTATAAAATTGTGCTAATTCATCTACAGTAGAACTTTGGATAGTTAATAAATTTCCTGGACTACTCGTCCCAATTCCTACATTACCACTCAAAACATTCATTCCACCACTTACATTTAAACCATTTGAAACATTTGCATTACCTTGAACTTGAAGTTTGTATGTTGGGGAACTTGTCCCAATTCCTACATTTCCTGCACTTGTTATTCTCATCTTTTCAGTCATTGTTGTTGCATCACTTCGTCCAACAAAAAGCAAATCACCTGCTGTTGCCCCTGTCCATTTATTAAGTATGTTCCATGCAGATTGAGATATTTCTCTTGTTTGCAAACTAATACCACTGTATGTTGCACTGGCATTTTTGTTTAAAATTCTTAATCCAATATCTGCATTTACTGTATCTGTATAAGTTGCAAGGTCTGGAACATCATTAGAAATATCATCTACTCTTGCTATTGGATTATCAGCTGATGTTCCGCTTATATGTAAAAGTGACTGAGGACTACTCGTCCCAATTCCTACATTACCACTCAAAACATTCATTCCACCACTAACATTTAAACCATTTGAAATATTTGCATTGCCTTGAACTTGTAGTTTGTATGTTGGTGTTGTTGTTCCAATTCCTACATTGCCACTAATCACAGTCAAATTACCATTAACAACACTCCAACCAATCCCTGTGTTTTCTTTACTAAAAGGAAATTTATTTGCAACCAAAGAATAAGAATAAACTCCACCTCTATCTGTTCCAGTTGATTCCCAAAAATATGCTCCCACTGCTAAAACAGAACCATCATCTGATAAAGAAACTGAACTTCCAAAATCGTCACTATCTGCTGCATCACTTGCTTCAATTACACTACCTCTCTGAACCCAAGTACCACCACTCCAATCATAAATATAAACTCCACCTCTATTTGTTCCAGTTGATTCCCAAAGAGATGCTCCCACTGCTAAAACAGAACCATCATCTGATAAAGAAACTGAAATTCCAAAATAGTCACTATCTGCTGCATCACTTGCTTCAATTACACTACCTCTCTGAACCCAAGTACCACCACTCCAATCATAAATATAAACTCCACCTCTATTTGTTCCAGTTGATTCCCAAAAATATGCTCCCACTGCTAAAACAGAACCATCATCTGATAAAGAAACTGAACTTCCAAAACGGTCACTATCTGCTGCATCACTTGCTTCAATTACACTACCTCTCTGAACCCAAGTACCACCACTCCAATCATAAATATAAACTCCACCTCTATCTGTTCCAGTTGATTCCCAAAAATATGCTCCCACTGCTAAAACAGAACCATCATCTGATAAAGAAACTGAACTTCCAAAACGGTCACCATCTGCTGCATCACTTGCTTCAATTACACTACCTCTCTGAACCCAAGTACCACCACTCCAATCATAAATATAAACTCCACCTCTATTTGTTCCAGTTGATTCCCAAAGATATGCTCCCACTGCTAAAACAGAACCATCATCTGATAAAGAAACTGAACTTCCAAAATCGTCACTATCTGCTGCATCACTTGCTTCCAACACTTTTGCAATCTGAACAGGATTTAATTCTAAAATACCATCTATTCTGCTATCATTTGTTACATGTAATTTCTTTTGTGGACTACTCGTCCCAATTCCTACATTACCACTTGTAGAATTAACATACAAAACTCCAGAAAGATTTACTGCTCTACCACCTGTTCCCGAAGCTGTTTCTAATAAGTAGTTTGGAGTTGTTGTTCCAATTCCGACATTTCCAGAAGTCCCATTAATATACAACACATTAGATAAATTAACTGCTCTACCACTTGTTCCCGAAGCTGTTTCTAATAAGTAGTTTGGTTTTGTTGTTCCAATTCCTACATTACCTGAATAATCTATTCTCATTACTTCACCATTATTATTTGAAATATATAATGAATTAGAATCAAATCTCTGTTGGAATAATATTTGTCCATTTCCATTACTTATATTTAATCCAACTGTAGACGAACCTGCTCTATCTATATTTAATCCTGTTGTAGTTGATGATTGAATTTCTAAATTACTTGCAGGACTACTCGTCCCAATTCCTACATTGCCTCTAGAAAAAACAGTATCATAACCAGTACGAGGAGCAATATTTAAATATCCTAAATTATGATAACCAATTGTAACTCTATCTCCTACTGATACTGCTGAGGGACCAATAACTAATCCAGAAGTATCTCCTACATCAGGTTGAGAAGTGATAAAAACATTATCTCCTACAACTTCTAATTTTCCCGCAGGACTACTCGTCCCAATTCCTACATTACCTGAACTTAGATTAAAAGTAACTTTTTCAGCAGGGGCATTATCGAAAAAGCTAATAACCTCATTATTATAATTAACATAAGCATTTTTATTATTAGTAGCATCTGTAAATTTTAGATGAGTCTGTCCCGCGGTTGTATTGATTAAAACTCCTCCTCCTGTCGTGTCAATGTGAAGTTTATAACTCGGATTCGCTGTTCCAATTCCAACATTACCACTCAAAACATTCATTCCACCACTCACATTTAAACCATTTGAAATATTTGCATTACCTTGAACATGGAGTTTGTATGTTGGACTACTCGTCCCAATTCCTACATTGCCAGAAGTCCCATTAATATACAAAACATTAGAAAGATTAACTGCATTTGCTGTTCCCGAAGCTGTTTGTAATAAGTAGTTTGGAGTTGTTGTTCCAATTCCTACATTGCCAGAAGTCCCATTAATATACAAAACATTAGAAAGATTAACTGCATTTGCTGTTCCCGAAGCTGTTTGTAATAAGTAGTTTGGTGTTGTTGTTCCAATTCCTACATTTCCACCATCTTTCATTACCATTTTTGGAGTTATTCCTTCATTATCCCAAAATTGAATATCTTTATCTCCTAAAGATTGTATAAATATATTTCCTTGATATAAACCTAATTCACCAGTTCCATTAATATCTTTTAAATCAACATATGTTCCAGCTTGGTCAGTAGTTAAATTCAAAATTCTAGTATTTCCTACAGAATAAATATCTAATTTAACACCTGGACTACTCGTCCCGATGCCTACATTACCACTCAAAACATTCATTCCACCACTAACATTTAAACCATTTGAAATATTTGCATTTCCTTGAACTTGTAGTTTGTATGTTGGACTACTCGTTCCAATTCCAACATTACCAGCAAAATAATTATTTCCTGTTCCATTTGAATAAACCTCTCCACCCAAATACAAATCTCTCCATCTTAGAGAACTTGAACCTAAATCAAATGTATTATCAAAACCAGTTGAAGGTAAAAGTGAACCATTAATACTTAATTGATTTACTGCTAAAGAACTTATATTGTAAACATAAACTGTCTGAAAAAAACCTTTACCTCCGACAATAGAAGCTCCTCCTTGTGTCCAACCTCCATCGAAATCTTGTGTACCATTAATCTGATTTCCCCCAACTAACTTTGCATAAGTTTCTTCAGCAAATGCAGTATTATTATATCTTGAAGCAATTGTATCAATACTTGCATTCAAATAAGTTTCATTCACATAAAGATTAACAGAACCAGAAGTTTGCCCTCCTGTCAAATAATTATCAGGAGTATTTACCTCGTCGATATCTCCAACACCTGGAGCAGAAACATCTGAACAATACCAAGCAGAACTTGTTGTATTCCATTTTACAACTTGTTCATTAGAACAACTTAACATATTCAAAGTTTCTTTTGCATAAATACTTTCATTCAATTTTGTTTCATTAATTGTTAAATTATTTCCAGATTTAACAAACCAATTAGTTGCCCACCAAGAAACACTCCCCCACCAAGTAGAACTATTAACATTTAAATTTGGTTCTTCTGATTGTGCAATGTATAAACTATCTGTTAAGGTTTGATTAAAAGATGAATTAGCAGAAACCTTAGAATCATAAGTTGAATTATATGTTGTTAAATATGAAATATTATTTATTATTGCATTGTATGAAGAATTGTAAGTTGAATTAAATCCATTGTTTAATCCTAAATTAGTTATAGTTCTATTAAGATAAGTTTCATTTATATAAAGATTAACAGAACCAGAAGTTTGCCCTCCTGTCAAATAATTATCAGGAGTATTTACCTCGTCGATATCTCCAACACCAGGAGCAGAAACATCTGAACATTCCCAAGCAGAACTTGTTGTATTCCATTTTACAACTTGCTCATTTGAACAAGCTCCAACTGCTCCTAAAGTATCATTTTCTCTCGCATCAATTGTTGAATTAAGTTTTGTATCATTAAACATCAAACTATTTCCAGAATTAACAAACCAACCTGCAACCCAACCAGAAATTCCTCCCCACCAATTAGTATAATTAGAACTATTTACATTTAAATTTGGTTCTTCTGATTGTGCAATGTATAAACTATCTGTTAAGGTTTGATTAAAAGATGAATTAGCAGAAACCTTAGAATCATAAGTTGAATTATATGTTGTTAAATATGAAATATTATTTATTATTGCATTGTATGAAGAATTGTAAGTTGAATTAAATCCATTGTTTAATCCTAAATTAGTTATAGTTCTATTAAGATAAGTTTCATTTATATAAAGATTAACAGAACCAGAAGTTTGCCCTCCTGTCAAATAATTATCAGGAGTATTTACCTCGTCGATATCTCCAACACCAGGAGCAGAAACATCTGAACATTCCCAAGCAGAACTTGTTGTATTCCATTTTACAACTTGCTCATTTGAACAAGCTCCAACTGCTCCTAAAGTATCATTTTCTCTCGCATCAATTGTTGAATTAAGTTTTGTATCATTAAACATCAAACTATTTCCAGAATTAACAAACCAACCTGCAACCCAACCAGAAATTCCTCCCCACCAATTAGTATAATTAGAACTATTTACATTTAAATTTGGTTCGTCAGTTTTATTTACAAAAACTTCTCTTAATTCAGTTGTTGTATTAAATCCTAATCCACGAATGTTAGCTGTTGTATTTACAGCCCCAATCCAACCATAAATTGTATCTAATATGCTTTCAACATTTAAACCAATCCAATTTGTTCCACTTGTTTTATTAATATAATTTGCAGGAATATTTGAATCTAAATGCAAATAAGTTACATTACCAACAGCACTTTCAAAAACTTGTCGTGGATTTCCATCAAAAGTAAAATTCTCTCCATTAACAAACATTTCCAAATAATATCTTTCTCCATAATTCAAATTCAAAATATTACTTCCACTTCCAAGCATAACATCATAAGTTCCATTTGCAATAGCATTATCAAAATCATTTGTAGAATTATAAATTAAATTTCCTCCAGTTGAACTATCAAAAATAAAAATTTCTAAATCACCAGAAGAAAGACTAACTCCTGATTGTTTTACAGTACCTTGTAAAGCAATATAATTTCCAGCTAAAACTACTGAACTAAAAAACAAAATAGCCAATACAAAAATAAAAAATTTTTTCATTATTTGTACACTCTCCCTCTTTTATCAAAAACTCTTACAAATAAAATTTTTCTTTGGGCATCAACATCTATAATTGCTCTAAAATCTCCAATTCTTAATTTATTTCCCTCGCCTTCAAAATGCTCTAAATATCTAAATGGTTCTTGAGAAACAACTTCAAATTTTCTTTTAATTCTATTTAAAATATCTTCTGATAAATTTCTTAAAAATTTAGTCGCACTAATTGAAAATTTTATTTTAAAATTCATAAATCTTCAAGAGAAACATAATCACCTTCACTTTCTTTTCTTGCTTCAATCAAAGTCTTTTTTGCCCAATCACTTAATTCCCCTTCAGATAAAAGCACATTTTTCAAAAGTTCAATATCTCGCTTAATCTGGATAATATCTTCAACATCAACTGATAAAGTTTGTTTCATATTAAATAAATTCTCACAAGATATTTAAACTTGTTGTTTCCCAACCTCCTTTTAATATAATAAAAATAAATAAATCAAATAAAAAATTTCCAGCTAGAACAGTAGAACTAATCAACAGACTTACTACTAAAACCAATAAAAAATTCCTCTTTAACATTGTACTCTTTTATTATTAAAATAAGTAAATTATTCTTTATAAAGATTGCTCGTTTACTTACTATAAGAAAAAAGTTACCTACAAATTTTATCGACGAGAAAAACAAATTACAAAAATACAAAAATACAAAAATAAATAAATACCAAAATCAATTAATTATGTGGAAAAAATTATTACAAAAAAGAAATTAAAAAAATATTTTAATTTAACAGAAACTGCATTAAAAATTGTTAAAAAAAATATAATAAAAGGTAAAGAAAACTATGCAAAAGAAATAATTGAAATGGTTGAAAATTATTTATCTGATGCAAAACATTTTGAATCAAAACAGGATTTTGTAAATGCATTTGCTGCATTAAATTATGCACACGGTTGGTTAGATTCAGGTGTGCGATTAGATATTTTTGATGTAAAAGATGATAAATTATTTACAGTGAAATAAAAATTTAGATAAAATAATCAACAATTCAAACTTAATGTTTTGCCAATTCCTTAAGAAAGATTTCATCTTCTTTAAAAACTATTTCTTTCGCTATTTTTACCAATTTTAATAATTGTTTATCATTCTTAGAAATTTCATATACAACTTTTTTAGTTAATTTAATATCATTTTTCATATTCATTTTCTCCAATATATAAATTTACAAAAACCTGATTTAAATATTTTTCCACATCTTTTTCTTCAATTAAAATGCAATTTTCATCTAACCAAATTTTTATTTTTTCAAAATCCATTTTACTTCCATATTTAGCTATTTCTAAAATTGTTTTTAATGAATTTTTATAATCAATTTTCAAATGACATTTATTTATTAACATAAAAATTTTGGCTACAACATAAGCAGTTCTTTTATTTCCATCAACAAAATGATGTTTTTTAGCAAATTCATTCATTATAAAAGCTCCGAGTTTTATAGGATTTTGTTTAAATTTTCCTTGATAATTTAATAGTCTATATGTAGAATTATAAATTCCTCCTTCATCTCTAACACCATTTTCTCCACCACTAATCCTAATTATTGTGTCATGAATTCCAACAATTGTATTTTGCATAGTTAAAACTAAATTCTTAGAAATTTTTTTACGAGGTTTATTCCAATAAGGACTTTTACATTTAGGGCAATATTTTGATATATTTTTTGTTCTATTTTTCCAAGAATGATAAACCTAAAACAAAAGAATATATTACCATTTTTCTATAATATATTATCATTTAAGATAATATAAATCTTTTCATCATTTTTTCGAATAATGTTTTCTTGCTTCTTTATATGCGGAATTTAAAAGTTCCTTATCACTTAATTCTTTATCTGTTTCTTCTAAATTAGTTAAATGATATCCATTTGTTAATTCCCATCCAGCACAAGCACGACTACCATCTTTTTATAAAATTAATAAATCTTCTTCACCTTTTTTTCTTTTTCCTTTTAATAATCTTTCAATTTCTTTATCAGAATAATCTTTCATAAAACCCTAACTCCAAAAAATTATATAAACCTTACTAAATTAGTATAATTAATGAAAAAAGAAGCGATAGTCCTATCTCTTGGAGGAAGTCAAATAATTCCAGACAATGTAGATATTAAATATTTAGAAAATTTCAAAAAAACAATTTCCAAGAATAAAAATAAATACAAATTTATTATAGTTTGTGGTGGGGGGAGTATTGCAAGAAAATATATTTCTGTTATTAATTCAAAAAATAAAAAAATGCAATCTCTTGCTGGAATTTCAGCGACGAGAATGAATGCAAGATTCATGAATTATTTTTTCAATCAAGAACCAAAAGAGGGAATTCCATTAAAAATGCAACAAGTCAAAAAACAAATAAAAAAACAAGATATTGTCTTTTGTGGAGCTTTAGGTTATCATCCAAATCAAACTTCTGATTCAACTTCTGCCCAAATTGCAACTGCATTAAAAACAAAATTCATTAATTTAACAAATGTCAAAGGACTTTATACAAAAAATCCAAAAACAAATAAAGATGCCAAATTTATTCCAAAAATTTCTTGGAAAGAATTCTACAAAATGGCAAATAAATTAAAATTCCATGCAGGACAACATTTTGTTTTAGACCAAACTGCATCAAAAATAATTTTAGAAAATAAGATTCCAACATACATCCTAGGATTAGACACAAAACAATTAGATAATTTTCTAAATAACAAAAAATTCATAGGAACAACTATTGAGAACTAAAAAGAAAAATTTAAAAATATTATAATTTATAATGAATTATAATAAAATGGTTCAAAGCATAATTAATATTAATGAAATTGAAGATAGAATTTTGAATATTGTCAAAGCCCAACAAGGTTTTAAAAATAAAAGTGAAGCAATTGCATTTATTTTAAAAATTTATTCAGAAAGTTTTCTAGAACCTGAATTAAAACCAGAATATTTAGAAAAATTAAAAAAAATAGATAAAGAAGGTAAATTCATAAGTTTCAATTCTATTGAAGAATTGAAGAATAGAATTGAAAATGCATAATTTTGAAGTAGAAGAAAAACTTCAAAAAATTCTTGAAAAATTATTTAAAAAAGATAAAAATCTGTATAATCAAGTTTGGAAAAAAATAAATGAAATTCTTAATTCATTTAATATTGAAAATTATAAAAATTTAAGGCATGACCTAAAAGATTTCAAAAGAATTCACATAGGACACTTTATTTTGGTTTTCAAGTTTGACAAATCAAAAAATAAAATTTGCTTTGAAGACTTTAATCATCACGATAAAATTTACAAAAGATAAATTAAATAAAATCGCTGAAATTATTGGGAATTAATTTGTGAATTTTCAAATTGATTAGTTTCAACATTACTATATTTTGATTTCCAAATAAAAAATATAATAATTCCGACGATAATTAAGATTAAAATAAAAATTAGAATCGCTATTTTAAAAGTCGTGCTTGAAAAAAAAGATTCACTTGAAATTTGTTCAGGAGAACTTGCCACAGTCTCAGCACCCTCTTGTTCTACATCAGCCCCAGTATCAACAGATTCATTTTCAATATTTATTTGAACATCTGATTCATTTGGCAAATTATTTTCAGGGATACTAATATTTTCTTCAGTAATAAAATTATTTTGTTCTCCAACTTCACAATCTTCAGGACAAGTTAATTCATTTTCTCCTTCTTCACAAGCAAAATTACCACACACATTAATACCTGATTCAGCACTGCAATCAATAGGACAAGAGGTTTCTTCTCCAACATCACAAATTAAATCACCGCATAGCGACTCCATTGGAATCTCACCTGTTTGACAATCCACTGGACAAGAAGTTTCTTCATCCCCTTCACAAATAAAATCCCCACATTCTACAGCTAAAACAAAGTTTAAGAAAATTAATAAAAATATTCCTATAACAATTAATTTTTTTCCCATTTACTAATTAGTATTTTTTATATTATAAAATTTATCTAACCCAAATAATTAATTTATCTGCTCTATCTTGCACCCCTCCAGCACACTTATGATTTATTGCAGGCCCTCCTTCACATCCTGCAAACCAAGATTGACCACAAGATTGCTCATAATAATTTGACCACCCACCAACAGGTCCAGAACATCCTGTTGTTGAACCACTTGTTATCCATCCTGTCCAACCACCCGTACTCCCCCATTTTCTCTTAAATCTAGCTCCAGTACTTCCACCATTACTACTCCATAAATCAGGGTTTTCAAATAAATTCCATTGCGAACCTCTGTTTGCAAGATTTCCATCTGCCCAAACTGTCCCATATTCCTTACTAACTTGCCACCATTGTGTTCTAGTTATATTTTGTCCCGATTTCAATAAATCCTTAATTATTTCATCGGAAAATTTAACTGTATTGGTACTTTCTAAAACTGGATAAGATTCTCCAAGTTTATTTAGATTATAACATCCTGTTCCATAAGGAAAACATACAAAAGCTAAAGTCCAACCTCCTCCATCAGTTGTCATATCGCAATAAACTTGAAATGGTTTCTCACCACCATCTTCATCAATATCAATTTCATATACTCCATCCTCTTTTATATTTCTATCTGATAATTCCAAACAAGATCTAGGATAATATTTCACTTCCTCTTTATCAACAACCTGTCCAGTTGTCTCTTTTCCTCCTGCACTTTGCAGAATTGGGGCAACTTCAATACTTTTTGTAAAACCAGTGTAAGGTAAACTAAAAGTCTTCGTCGCTAATTCTTCCATTGTCGTCGTTTCATCAAATATCTCTGTACCAACTCCGTCGCTAACAATAAATTTCAATCCAACCAAATTTCCAGCTCCTTTATTTCTTCGAACTTGAACATCAACACCTGTATCAGTAACTTTAACATTTTGAACATCCAAATTAATTCTGGCTGAAGCAACAGAAATGTCCTCTGCTCCTTGTTCAAGAATATTTTGTATCATCACCCAAACAACACCAATCGCCGCCAAAACAATTGTAATCATAATCACAGTAACAATAATTGTAGAAACACCTTTTTTATTCATTATAAAATTAAATAAAGAAATTTTATAAATCTTATTGAAAAAATTTATTGATATGATAATTCATAACCAGTATAATTGCCATAAAAAAAATGAAAAAGTTTTCTATTAAATGTAGCCATTCTAAATCCATCATTAACTGTTTCTCGAAGGATTTTTTTATCATTATCTAATGTTGAAGCAGAAGACCAAGAAGGCAAATCAATTTTTAGAATTCTAACATCTTTGGGAGGAACATAAGAATTAATTTTTTCTTCTAATTTATTATAATTAATTTTGAATATATCATTTTGCCATCCCAACCAACTATCAAAAAATAATTGTTCTCTATCAATAAATCTATTAATTTGTGGGTCATGGTCAATAATTAAAATTTTATTTGCACCTTTTTCAACTGCGGTTTCCACATTCATTCTATAAGAAGATGTATTAATACAATCACAATAAGTTTCTCCATTTATCTCAACTGCTGGATGTAATCCAGTAAAAATTGGTATTGATGCACTTGCTCTAACAGCTTCATAAATTTGTTCAGGATTTTTCAAAAAAAACTCATCTCTATTTGAAAAATATTTAACTTCCCCAGTTTTAGTATTGATTGCAGGAATCAAACATTCAGTTTTAGAAGAATAAAAAGCATCAAAATCAAATTTACTATTTTTCAAAATTTCATCAACTAAATAATCTATATGAACACTAAGTTTATTTATCATTAATTTTGTAGAAAGATCTTTTTTCCAAGAAATACAAGGCAATCTAGATTGATTAGAAGTCGCGAATATTGCAGTTGGAACACTTCCAGAAGCACCAATAATTGTATCAAAAACAATTTCAGAATATTTTTTAACTAATCCATACATAAATCCAGCTCCAAAGGCACATTTCATCCCCCCGCCAGAAAAAATAGCTGCTAACTTGTCTTCCACAATTAAAAATAAAATAAAGCATATATAAAATTTATTTTAATCTAAAATACATTCAAAAATTATTATAAACTCTAAATTCTTAAATTAATTATGATAATTTTACAAAAAGATAACTTCAATCGACTAAAAGAAAAAGTAAAAAATTCAGAAAAACCAATAATTTTCACAAGCGAAGATGATGAATTCAATAGAAAAGTTTTAGAAAAACTTCCAATAAATATCCTATTAATTAATCAAAAAAATAGAAAAGATTTTCAAAAACAAAGAGATTCTGGATTTAATCAAGTTTTAGCAAAAATAACAAAAAAAAATAATATTCAAATTGGAATAAATTTGGATGAAATAATTGATTCAAATTCAAAAGAAAAATTCCAAATTTTAGCCAGAATAAAACAAAATATAAAACTCTGCAACAAAAATAAAATTCAAATGCAATTTATTGGAAAAAACAAAAGAAATTTGCATGATTTAAAATCATTAGGACTTGTTCTTGGAATGAATACTAGCGTAGTTAAAAATTTGCAGACAAACATTTTTTAATACTACATTCTTCAAAGGGAATATGAAAAAAATAATAGAATCATTAAGTCCAAACGAGAAAAAAATTTTGCCATATCTAGACGAAGAATTAATTCAAATATGCAAAAAATCAAATTTAGATAAAGTATCTGTTCTTAGAGCATTAGAATATTTACAAAATAAAAAAATTATAAACTTAGAAACAAAAAAGAAAAAAATAATTGAAATAGGTGTTAACGGAGCTTTTTATAGAACAAAAGGACTTCCAGAAAGAAGATTGTTAAATTTATTAGATGAAAAAAGAATAATTTCTTTAGAAGATGCACAAAAACAAAGTAATTTATCAAATGAAGAATTCAAAGCTTCATTAGGAGTTTTAAAACGAAAAGCATTAATCGAATTGAAAAATGGAAAAATTATTTTAAGTTCAAATAAAGGAGAGATTTCAAAAAAAACATTAGAAGAACAATTTATAGAATCACTTCCGATTGAATATGACAAACTTTTACCAGAACAAATTTTCGCATTAAAATCTTTACAAAATAGAAAAGACATAATTCAAATTGCAGAAAAAAAAGAATTCGAAATAACTACGACTGAACTTGGAAAAGAAATTGTAAATTCAAAAATATCTTCTGAAGATTTAATAGAACAAATAGATTCAGATATTCTAAAAAATGAAAAACTATGGAAAGGCAAAAAATTTCGTAGATATGACATAACTTCTCCAGTTCCAAAAATAAATGGGGGAAAAAGACATTTTGTAAATCAAGCAATTGATTATGCTAGAAAAATTTGGACGGACATGGGTTTTCAAGAAATGCAAGGAGATATGATACAAAGTTCATTTTGGAATTTTGATGCATTGTTCACTGCCCAAGACCACCCAGTTAGAGAAATGCAAGATACTTTTTTTATAGATGCCCCTAGTAAAAATTTTGAAAAAAATTTTCGGGGTCTCGCACCTCTTGGGTGTACACTCGTGAGTGAAAGAGCTTCAGAATTCCAAAATAAAAAATTAATTGAAGCAATAAAAAATTCTCATGAAAAAGGTGTTGGAGGAAGCAAAGGATGGAATTATAAATGGGATGAAAAACAAGCACAAAAAACTTGTCTAAGAACTCACACAACTTGTCTTTCAGCACATACACTTGCAAATTTAAAAAAAGAAAATCTTCCACAAAAATTCTTTGCAGTAGGAAAATGTTTTAGAAATGAAACAGTCGACTGGTCACACGGATTTGAATTCAATCAAACAGAAGGAATTGTCATAGATAAAGATGCAAATTTTAGACATTTATTAGGATACTTAAAACAATTCTATAAAAAAATGGGATTTGAAAATCTAAGATTTAATCCAGCATATTTTCCATACACAGAACCTTCAGTAGAAATTCATGCATGGCATCCTGAAAAAAAGATTTGGTTAGAGATTGGCGGTGCAGGAATTTTCCGTCCCGAAGTCATAATTCCTCTTTTTGGAGAATATATTCCAGTATTAGCTTGGGGACCTGGATTCGACAGAACAATTATGGATTATTATGAAATAAAAGATTTAAGAGAGATTTACAAAAATGATTTAACTAAATTAAGAAAAATGAAATTCTGGATAAAATAAAATGTCAAATGTAAAATTTAATAAAAAAATATTTGAAAAAGAAATCGGAAAAATAGACGACAAAATGCAAATGCGAATTGCAATGTTTGGGACACCTGTTGAATCAGTAACAAATGAAGAAATTGAAATTGAAGTTTTTCCAAATCGTCCAGATTTGCTTTCTTATCATGGATTTAAAAAAAGTTTCTTAGCATTTCTTGGTAAAAAAACAGGATTAAAAAATTACAAAATTAATAAACCTGAAAAAGATTACAAAGTGATAATTGATTCCTCTGTAAAAGATGTTCGCCCATATACTTGTTGTGCAATTGTAAAAGGATTAAAATTAGACGACGATAAAATAAAAGAATTAATTGATTTACAAGAAAAACTACATTTTACAGTGGGAAGAAAAAGAAAAAAATTAGCAATAGGAATTTACCCTCTTGAAAAAATAAAACTTCCAATAACTTACAAAGCACTTGAACCAGATAAAATAAAATTCCAACCTCTTGAATCTCCTCGTGAAATGTCTGGATTGCAAATTCTTCAAAGACATCCAACAGGAAAAGATTATGCACATCTTTTAGCAGGAAAAACAAAATTTCCTATTTTTATAGATGATAATAAAAATATATTAAGTATGCCTCCAATAATTAATTCAGAACTTACTGGAAAAATCACAACAAAAACTAAAGATGTTTTTGTAGAATGTTCTGGGGAGAATTATGAAATTTTAAAGAAATGTTTGAATATTATTGTTACTACATTAAATGATATGGGTGGAACCATTTATCAAATGGAATTGAAAGGTGGAAAAGAAAAAATAACTCCTAATTTATCTTCAGAAAAAATGAAAATTTCAATTGAAAATGTAAATAAACTTTTAGGATTAGAATTAAAAGAAAAAGAGATTAAACAATTTTTAGAAAGAATGGGACATAATTATAATAAACAAAATGTTGAAATTCCTTCTTGGAGAACAGATATTCTGCATGAAGTTGATTTAATCGAAGATGTTGCAATTGCTTATGGTTATGAAAATTTTGCAGAAGAAATTCCAAAAATCTCCACAATTGGAAAAGAAAATCCAAGAGAAACTATAAAAAGAAAAATTTCAGAAATTTTAACTGGATTAAATATGTTAGAAATTTCTAATTATCATTTAACAACTAAAAATGATCAAATTATAAAAATGGGGGAACAAGAAAAACAATCAAAAAGTATTATAGAATTAGAAGATTCTAAAACAGAATATACTATTTTAAGAAAAGACCTGACACATTATTTGTTAAAAATATTTGCAGAAAATGTTGATTCAGAATATCCTCAAAAAATATTTGAAACAGGAAAGGTATTCAATTTAGAGGGATATAAAATAATTGAAAAAGAAAATTTCTCGATGGCAATTACTCCAGGGAATTTCACAGAAATAAAACAAATTTTAGAATATTTATTTAGAATGATTAATTTAGAAATAAAATTCCAAGAACCTAAAGACACACCAATTCATTTTATCGACGGAAGATGTGGTGAGATAATTTTAGAAAACAAATCAATTGGATTTATTGGAGAAATTCATCCCAAGATTTTAAGAAATTGGAAAATTAAAATGCCTGTTGCATTATGTGAAATTGAATTAGAAAATATTTTTGAGAAATTATATTAAACTATTTTATCCAAAATAATTTTTACCATTAACTTCAGGTTTAGCATCCCAATTAATTTCTATATTTCTTACAAAAACTAATAAATCTTTTTTTATTTCCTGCCATAATCTATAAGAATTTTTAATAAATTCAGCTTCTTTTTCTTCAAAAAATTCCAAATCAAGTTCAACAATTTTCATTTCACTTTTAGCTAATTTTCCATAAATATCAATTAATTTATTTTTTTCATCAGTTGTTATTAATTTTATAATTGATAAAACAAACATAGGAGCATTTGCAGGATGAAGAAAAGTTTCTACAAATCTTAAATAATTTGCAAACTTATCTGTAATTATTTTTCTAATTTCTCTTACTAAATATTCTGTTTCAGTTTCAGAAATTTTTTCTATACAAAAATCTTTATTCAAATTTTCAAAAGAAGGAAGATCATATTTATTCAAAATTGAATTATAATCTTTTTTTAAAATTTCAATAGTATTTTCTTCATTATCCATCAAAAAAACTGACTTTAAGGTTTTATAAATTTAATGTAAACCCCATTTGAGATTTATGCTGAAAATTTACTTTTTAATAAATCTCATAAAAACAAATATTAAAAAAACAATCAAATATGCAATAGCAATAAAACCAAATATTATCGAAGAGAATGCAAAAATTTCTTCTGCAAATTCATTTCCAGAAACAAAATATAATAAAAAAGAGATTATAAAAAAAATTCCAAAAAATAATAATCTTTTAAGAACAAAATTAAATTTCTTATCACTAACTTTAATTGTATTGAATAACTTTTTACTAGAACTTTTTTTGCCCTTAGTAGAAATATTCTTTGAAGATTTCCCAGGGTACACCTTGTGTGTCACACTCTTTTTCTTTATCATATTAAGATTAATTAAAAATACTTTATAAATTTTCTGATTAGTTGCCCAAATCTAAAGTTTCGTTTACTCCCCAATTCATTTTAATTGCATTGATAGTTATTGATTTAACATTCATTGAAACAGAATACAACCAAGAAAAATAAATATTACCTGCTTCAATTAAACCTTCAGAAGTTTTAAAATTTATTTCAGAATCTTTGAATATTGCAGCAACGCTAAAATAAGAAAAAAGTATAAATCCTATTAAAAAAATAGCAAACAATTTATGTTTCAATCTTTTTATTTCAATTAAAACCCAGATACCTATAATTAAAATGCAAACTATAATCAAAGTAGTACTAATCACCATATTAAATTTAGTTAAAAAAACTATAAAAATGTTGCCCTTTGTAGAAATTTTTCTTAAAAATTTATCAGGGTACGTCTTTGGTGTTTGTAATAGCCCGTCCAGGATTCGAACCTGGGTCAGAAGGCCCAGAACCTCCTATACTTGACCGCTGTACTAACGGGCTCTAACGCCCCGACCGAGATTTGAACTCGGGTCACCGCCTTACTCCAATAGAGAAGTTGCGTTGAGACGCATAGACTTCCTCTCTCATCGAGATTCTTTCACCTCTCCTTAACTCGGAATTTCGATAAGAAATTTCAAGGTTTGAGAGGGCGGCATACTTGGCCACTATACTATCGGGGCTTAAATAAAATATCGGGAGGATATTTTATAAGCTTTTAGAAAATTTTCCGCACTCTCAAAATGAGAGGGTGAGCAATTACATTTGCAATAAATTCTGAAAGTAAATTTTGAAAAATAGCGAGTGTGATTGGGAATAGGCATACTTGGCCACTCGTCCAAAACTGAAATTTTTGGCGACGCGAAAATTTTGAAAAAATTTTCAGCATATACTATTGGGGCTTAATTATCTTTAGAAAATCTATTTTATAAATTTTTATTTAATTTCAAAAACAATTCTTGAATCTAAAATAATTGATTTGTTTTCATGAATAACCAATGGATTAATATCAAGCTCTTTTATATTGGAAAATTTCTTGATTAAACTGCAAATTTTTATCAAAACATTAATCAAAATTTTTTTTTCATCATAACTCAAATTTTTAAAATTTTCTTCAACTAATTCTAATGCATCTTTTTCATCAAAAGGACAAACTCTAAAATTAATTTTTCCCAATTTTTCAACATCACTTCCTCCGATGCCAAAAGCAACAACATGTCCAAAATCAGCAGTTTTTTGAACTCCAATCAAAAATTCATTGCCCCTAGTAGAAATCTTACTAAAAGATTTATCGAGGCCTACTTGCAGGTTCTCGTGCCCTTTTTGAGTATACGCCCATGGTATCCCCCCCTCAATCTCTCTTTGAATAACAATGCCTTCTGCATCTTTTATTTTTTTAAATTTTTCAAAAATTGTCTCAACCTCTTCAGAATTTTTAATATTAAGAGCAACTCCACCTAATCTTTTCTTATGAATAATTTTTTCTCCAAAAACTTTTACAACGCAAGGAAAACCAATCTTTTCAATAGCTTGTTTAATCTGAGATTTATCTTGAACATAAAAACTCTTTACAACATTAAAACCAAATTTTTCTAAAAAAATCCCACTTTTTCTTTCAGTAAAAATCTCCATTAATTATAAATAAAATCAATTTATTTATACCTTTCTAAAGCAAGTTTTACATTTTTTACAAAGGAAAATATTAAAATTCCACTAAGATGAAAAGGGATAAGTAAACTCAAAATAAAATTCCTTTTGCACGGGCGAAAAAAATATTTAATTGAACTAAATATATTAAATTTCATCTAAAAAAAACTAAATCTATTTATATATACTTTTCTAAATAATTAAATGAAAAAATTAAAGAGATTATTTTATCCAAAAACAATTGCAGTTATAGGCGCATCAGATAATCCAGAAAAAGTTGGAGGAATTCTTATGAATAAATTAGAAAATTTTAAGGGAAAAGTCATACCAATTAATCCTAAACACCTCTCAATAAAACAAAAAAAAGCCTATCCATCAGTTTTAGAATATAAAGAAAGAATAAATTTAGCAATTATTGTAACACCTTCAAATACAATAAATTTAATTCTAAAAGAATGTGTAAAAAAGAAAATAAAAAATATCATAATAATTACTGCAGGGTTTTCAGAAGTAGGAAATAAAAAACAAGAAGAAGAAATAATTTCAACAGCTAAAAAATATAAATTAAATATTCTTGGTCCAAATTGTTTTGGAATAGCAAATCCAGAAATAAATCTTGATACAACTTTTTCAGAATCAACACCAAAAAAAGGAGATATAGCATTCATAAGTCAAAGTGGGGCATTATGGAGTTACATTTCAGATTTAGATGTTGGATTCTCAAAATTTGCTAGTTTAGGAAATATGTCTGATATAGATTTCACAGATTTAATTAAATATTTAAATAAAGATAAAAAAACAAAAAAAATAATTTGTTATATTGAAAAACTAAAAAATGGAAGAAGATTTATTGAAATTTGTAAAAAAAGCAAAAAAGAAATTTTTGTTATCAAGGCAGGAAAAACAAAACAAGGAGAAAAAGCAGCAATAAGTCATACTGGAAGTTTAGCAACAAATTACAGAATTTATTCAGATGCATTTAAACAAGCTAAAGTCAAACAAATTAGTTCCTTAACTAAAGCTCTTGGAATAAATTTACCAAATGTAGAAATTCCCAAAGGAGACACTGCAATAATTACAAATGCAGGAGGTGCAGGAACTTTAATTTCAGATTTTATAGAATCTAAAAATCCTGAAACAATAAAAGAAATAAATGATATTCTTGGTACAGCGACGGCAAAAGATTATGAAAATGAATTAAAAAAGGAAAAATACAAAAAGTATAAAAATATAATTGTAGCGCTTACGCCCCAATCAATGTCACAACCAGAACTTACTGCTAAAATAATTTTAGAATCTCATTTAAAGAAAAAAATAATTGCATTTTTTTTAGGTGATAAATCAATTAAAAATGCAAAAGAAATTTTAGAGAAAAACAAAATAAAATGTTACACTCGAATATAAAAACAATTTCTCCAATAATGAAAATTCTCTCAAAAGAATTTCCCAATAAAAATATTACAACATTAAATAGAATGAGAAGCGGAAGTGCTATTTTCGTCGGAGGCAAAGAAAAAAATAGCCCCACAGGGAAAGGAAGGGAAAGTCAAAGAAAACCGCTTAGGTTGTCTTTAAAACCAAATGCATTTCATATTTTAATTTCATGTCTTCTTTCTCTTAGAGCCAGAGACGAAACAACAGAAGTTGTTTCAGAAAATTTGTTTAAAATTGCAGACACTCCACAAAAAATAATTAATTTGCCAATGCCAAAATTAAAAAAAATAATTTTTAAAACAGGACATTATAACAAAAAAGCAGAAGCATTAAAACATGTTTCAAAAATTTTAATGGAAAGTTTTAATGGCAAAGTTCCAGACACTTATGAAAAATTAATTTCAATAAAACATATAGGCCCAAAAACCGCAAACATTGTTTTAGCTTTTGCATTTGGAAAAGAAGCTCTTCCAATTGATACTCATTGCCATAGAATTCCGAATCGTTTAGGTTGGATAAAAACAAAAACTCCTGAAAAAACAGAGAAAGAATTAGAAAGAATTTTACCAAAAAAATATTGGAAAGAATTCAATGCAATTTTTGTTCAATTTGGAAAAAAAACTTGTCAACCAATTTCTCCTTGGTGTTCTAAATGTCCAATAGAAAAATATTGTGAAAAAATTGGAGTTGAAAAATCGCGATAGATTTAAAACTATTTTTTTCTTAATCATAAAATGGCATATGCAGTAACCCACATGATTGCAGCAATAGTTGTAATAGAATTATTCAGAAAATTTTTCGTAAAAAATAATAAAATTTTCCCAAGATATTATATTTTAATTGCCGCCATTGCAGGATTAATTCCAGATTTAGATATCGCAGCATATTATTTTCTATATTTTTTTGGTTTCACACTTGAACAAGTTCACAGAACATTTATGCATTCAGCATTTATCCCATTAGGATTATTCTTAATTGGATTCTTTCTCTACATAACAGGAATAAGTCATTCAGAAATAAGAAAACATCGTCTAAAAATTTCAACAATATTTTTCATATTCTCGGCAGGAACAATAATTCATTTAATTTTAGATATGATTTACGGACAAATTCCCCCATTTTATCCGTTTATTCATTGGGAAATTGGTTTAAATTTATTATATTTATTTCCAAAATCACTTCAAGAAATAATTCCTGGAACAATAGATGGACTATTATTTTTAGGTTGGTTAATGTGGATGGAATTCAAACTAAAGATAGATAATTATTTGTAAAATTCACCAGATTTGCACAAAGTTGAATGAATAAAAAATTCTGCACAATTGTTAATTAATCTTGCATAATATTAAACATTAACAATTTAATCACTATTGAATAACAACAATAGAAAGATTTAAAAATATAAATAAATCATGATGACTATGAGTAAAATAAAACTCAAAAATCCAGAAGAAGTTTTCCCAGAAGAAGTTCAACGTAAAATAGACCAATATGTATTAGCAAAAGTTAATCTTCAAAGAGAAAAAGATAGGTTGCCCAAATTGAAAGACCAAGAAACAGCATTAAAAAATGCAGTAGGATATAACTATGATGAATTGGTTACAGGTTATCTTAATGAAGCAACAGCTTTAATAAAACAAAGAAAACTTGAAGATGCAAATTTAGAAATAAAAAAAACTCTTGAAACATATGTAGATTCAGACATAGAAAATTCACCAGTAGTAAAAAAGAAATCAAAAAAAAATTTTTCGAAAGAACAAAAATTTAGTAAATATGACTTAGAGTGTATGAATTTTGAATTTGATTCTCACCAAAATATTCCACTACGGTTTTCTGAAAAGTTAATTGTATGGTTTGATAGATATCTTGGTGGGGGTGTTGGAATTGGTAATGGACATAATTGTATCACGTGTGGTTCTAAAAATATGCAATATTTCAAGAGAGAATATAAATTGAAAGATACTCAATGGAATCTACATGAAGCTGTTAAACTTTCTAAAAAAAATTTTATTTAATGGGATATTGTAACAACTGTAATTCTAGCCAACAAGTTAATAACATACCAAATAGAATAAAATATTGGGATTCAGAAGGAGGTTGTTTATAATTAATATTCATTTTGTAAAATAACTTTCCAATAACCATTCCTCTTAATAATCCAACTTCTTTCTTCCATTCATCTAATGGGTTTTGCACAAAGTTAGATAAATAAAAAAATCTGCACATTTACAGATTTAAGAATTGTGCAAAGCCAAACTCACCCAAATCTTTAAAAACTAATTCTACTAAAAAATTAAATGAAACGATCAAGCCGTAGATGGAAGAAAAAAGGCCAAATGAGATGGAAATGGCAACGAAAGAAACTACGAAAAGAAAAGCATAAGCGTAAATTAAGACGTGCAAGAAGTAGATAATTCTAGACAATAATATTAATAAACAAATTTTTTGTAAAAGATTAATGAAAAAAGAAGTTTGGTATGAAGCAAAACCAAGAAACTTTAATGGAAAAATAGAAACCAGAGTTCAAGCATATTTTGCAATACAAGAACATGCAGATGAATATGCTAAAATGTGTCCTAATATAGAAATAAAAAGAATTGAAACAGATAATTTACAACATTTTGATATAAATAATCAAATTGAAGATACTGGAAAATTAATGGCTTCATTCAGATATGAAAACCAAGCACTATTTTTCTTAGAAAAAGTAAAATTAGAACGAACATTAGGTTTAGAAGGATTTAAATAAACAATTTATTCCTAAGATTATGGTTGAAAAAGGTAAATCAACTACAATTCCATATATAAATTTAGAATCAATAGCAGAAAGGCTATCTAATTCAAATATAGGAGATTTTGAAGAAAGATTATTAACAAGTTCTGCTTTAGAATTTATTTCTAAATACTTCCATATAAAAATTATTGATATATTTAAAACAACTACAAAAAAAACAAATTTTCCATTTGCATTTTATTATAATGGGGAATTCTATCTTACAAGAATTGATACAAAAAAAATCCCAAAAAAAAGAGGATAATTAAAGAACAATCAGAAATAGAAAAAGAATTGGGAATAGAGTCAACACAGGTATTTCATTTTATTTCTAGAAATATAAACCAAATAAAAAACAGAAAAAAATTAAAAAATCAAAGTTATCAATCAATTTATTTGGATTATTCTGAAGAAGATTTATCAACACTACAAAAACTTGTGGACCCTTTTTATAGTAATAAGGGAAGCAGATATTCTATAAATTACACAAAAGGTAAAGGTTTTACATCTGAATTAGAAGACCCACAAAAAAATTCATTAAGTTATTGTTCAGGAAAATATGAATTAAGAAAAAATAAATGCAAATCAGGATTTTTAGAATCATTAAAAAAACCCTGTAAAAAATGCAAAAATTATAAAAAATTTATATTAGCAGAACAAAATCATACAAATAATACAGATAGTCAAAATACTATACAAAGCTTAAACAAATTATCTAAACAAAGAATAGAAGAAATAGAATATTCTCCTTCAGAAACTGATTTAAGTAGATTAGGAAGAATGCTATTATAATATAATAAATCTTATAAAGAATTTCTCATCTGATTTTTTATAAAACAATAATATTTATCAAAGATAAAATGGATTTTAATTCAGAATCAGAAATTTTACATAATTCCAAGTTATTACAATTAGCTATGAACCCTGAAATTATAGGTTTAGAAAAAATAAAAAAATGTAGGATGGAATTTCCTGTTTTTCCAAATTGGGAAGGATTAGATAGAATTTCGGAATATTTGTTCTTGGTTAATAAATATAAATTTAATGATACAGATATTTTAGTTTATAATTATGAAACATTTCAACGTATGGGAAAAGGGGTTAGCATAAATAGAGAGAACGAAATGGGAAATATTGATTTAGTTTTTAATTCAGATTTAGAAACAATTGCAGTTGAATATAAAAAAAATGGCAAAAGATATAGTGATGCAAAAATACAATTAACAAAAGCTCAGAAAGGATTATGGAAAAATTATGGCATTGTCACAAATCATCTTTATTATATTTTTGGAGAAAATTTTGAAGCTCAAGAATTAATAGATAATAGATTCCTCCCATTAAAAAACCTTAATTAACCACAATAAATCTTATAAAGAATTTCCCATCTGATTTTTTATGGAATTAAAAAATTATTATACAATTTACAATAAAGAAAAAGAACCTATTGCAATATTTGAAGATATTAACCATGCACTTTTATTTAGAAGCAAAAATAGAAAAAATGTTGAAAAATCAATTCAATTTTCTTATAAATCAGATAATCTATTATTGTATAAAGTAGAACAACCAAAAGGAAAATTAATTGGCTATTTCTCAAAATTAGAATTTGCTTCAGAAATTTTATTTGGTGGATTTGAATGTGAAAGAATATGGAATAATTAACACAATAAATCTTATAAAGAATTCCCATTCATTTAATCTATGGTGAGCGAAATCTGGACTGAAAAATTTAGACCGTCGACATTCTCTGAAATAGTTGGACAAAATGATATAATAAAGAGAATTGAATCTTTAACAAATTCATTAAATATACCTCATTTACTTTTTGCAGGCCCAGCAGGAACAGGAAAATCAACTCTTGCATTAATTGTTGTTAAAGAACTTTTCAAACAAAATTGGAAAGAAAATTATTTGGAATTAAATGCTTCTGATGAAAGAGGAATAAATGTTGTTCGAGAAAAAGTTAAAGATTTTGCAAGAACAAAATCCTTGGGCAATGTTCCTTTCAAAGTTATTTTCTTAGATGAAGCAGATGCTCTAACTCCAGAAGCTCAACAAGCATTAAGAAGAACAATGGAAAATTATTCTGCAACTTGTAGATTTATTTTATCTTGTAATTATTCAAGTAAAATAATTGACCCAATTCAATCTAGATGTGCAATATTTAGATTTAAACTTTTAGAAAAAAAAGATATAGAAAAAGTAATTCAAAGAATTGCTCAAAAAGAAAATCTTCAAATTAATTCAGAAGCTTCAGAAATTTTATATGAAGGAAGTGAAGGAGATTGTCGTAGGTGTATTAACATTTTACAATCAACAGCTCCAATTTCTCCAAGAATAACTCCAGAACTAATTTCTACAATTTTAGCAAATACAAAACCAAAAGATATCAAAATTGTTTTAGATTATGCTCTTTCAGGAGACTTTGAAAAATCAAGAGAAAAATTATTAGATATAATGTTAAGACAATCAGTTTCAGGACAAGATATAATCAAGGCAGTTCAAAAAGAAATTTGGAATTTACCAATTGAACCAGAAATAAAAGTTAAACTTACAGAAAAAACAGGTGAGACAGAATTCAGAATCGTAGAGGGTTCAGACCCATTTATTCAATTACAAGCTTTGCTTGCTTCATTTGTCTTGGCAGGTTTAGGAAAAGATTAAAATGACTGACAAGATTCTCGCACCTCCTGGGTGTCTTAGCTGGATTAGGAAAGGATTAAAATGAATAGTAATTCAAATTGGGCAGAAAAATATCGTCCAAAAAAATTTGAAGAAATTTTTGGACAAGATGAAGCAATAGAAAAAATTAAATTATTCATTAATAACATTTCTTCAGGAGTTAAGAAATCAAAAAAAGCGATAGTTCTTCATGGAGGTCCTGGAATTGGAAAGACTACAATTGCCCAAGTTATTGCAAAGGAAACAAATTCTGAAATTTTCGAATTAAATGCTTCAGATTTACGAAACAAATCAAAACTTCAAGAAATATTAAAACCCGCAATAGAACAACAATCTTTAACAAACAAAAATAAAATAATTCTTATAGACGAAGCAGATGGAATTTCTGGAACAGATAGGGGCGGAATTACAGAAATAATTTCATTAATAGATTTAACTTCTTATCCAATTATTTTAACAGCAAATGATGTATGGTGTCAAAAACTTTCTCCATTAAGGAAAAAAACAACATTAATTGAATTAAAAGAAATAAATCCTTCAGTAATAAAACAAATTCTAACAAAAATTCTTGAAAAAGAAAATAAATTTATTCACAACAAAATTTTAAACGAAATATCGATTAAATCAAAAGGTGATTTAAGAGCTGCGATAAATGATTTACAAACTGTTGTTAATTTAGGTTCTGAAGAAACATTAAAATTAGATGAAAGAAATAAAGAAGTAGATATTTTTAATGCCCTAAAAAAAATATTTCAAGAAAAACCATCTTTAGAAATGTTAAACACTTTTGATTCAGTAAATATGAATTTAGATGAAATTATTTTATGGGTAGAAGAAAATATTCCAGCTAGTTACAAAGGGAAAGAATTGGCAAGGGCTTATGAATTATTAAGTAAAACAGATTTATTTAAAGGAAGAATTTACAAACAACAATATTGGAGATTTATGGTTTATGAAAATATTTTTTTAAGTTATGGAATAGCTTCTGCAAAACAAAATACTAAAAATGGATTTACTCAATACAAAAGACCATCGAGAATTCTTAAAATTTGGTTAAATAATCAAAGAACTGCAAAGAAAAAATCAATTGCAACAAAATATGCAGAATATGTTCATATCGGAAGTAAAAGGGCTTTAAATGAATATCCAATAATTAAACAAATTATTTTATTTAATCCAAAAATTGCAGAGGAACTCAAACTTACAGAAGAAGAAATTGAATATGTGAATAAAGAAGTTTTTATTTGAAATTTAATCTTTCCACAAAATAATAATCAAATAGATCATCATTGCTAAAATAATTCCTAAACTATCTACATAGATATCTAAAATATCACAACATCTCCAAGGAACAAAATATTGATGTATTTCATCTGTAAGTGCATAACCAAAAGAAAGCAATAATCCAATTAAAAAAAATAATTTTTCTTTTCTACCACGAATAATAGAAATAAACAAAAAAAAACTAAAACAAAAAAATGCAGAAAAATGATATGCAATTGAAAACCAACTTTTGCCTACAACATAAGTTCCTCCAAAATTCAAAGTTGAAATCCAAAAAATTAAAATAGCTCCTACAAAAGTAATGAACCAAGACAATTTATTTTCTTCTTCAAAAAACTTAATCATAAAACAAACTAATTTCAATAATTAAAAAAGATTTATATCCTCAACAATTACCAGAAGCAGCAGCTGCATTATCGCTTAAAACTGAAGTACACGCTTCAGGAGCATCATTAAATGATTCACAGATTAAAGTCTTAAATGCTTCAGCAGTTCTACTTGAAGGATTTGCCTTAACACCATTAATAACAAGTGTTGGCGAACCTGTCACACCTAAGTCTTTAGCATTAGTAGAAGCATCAGCAATTAATTTATCTCCTTCAGTATCAACACAATTTAAAATTTCATCAGAATCAATTCCCAATGATTTCATTAAGTTAACAGATTCTGTTTTATCACATTCAACAGTTCTTGAAGAACTACATTTAGGATAAATATCACTTACAAATCCACTTGCATAAGCCCAATATTTTTCAGGAGCAATTTTTTGTATACATTCTTGAATTTTATTTTGTTCTGTCTCAAATTCTCCATGTCCATCATAATATAATACAGTATTAAAATCTGCATAATCTCCAAGAAGAGAAGCAACTTCAGCTAAAGGTCCTTGGGCTTGAACACCATAAGGGCAATATCCCCAAACAAATAATTCAACAACAGGTTTATCAGATTTAGGAATGTCTTGTGAAACAGAATCAGATTCAGGAGATTCAAGAGATTCTAAAGGAATTAAACCATTAATTAAATTTTTTCCATCTAATGTAATAAAAACAGAAGAGTCTCCCATTTCTTCAGAAGAAAAACTAACCTCATATAAACCATCTACTACTTCAACATTATTCACTGATACATCAATACCTTTCGCTAAAGCAAAAGATTCAAAATTATCTCCAACAGTCTTTGAAGAGATAGTATTTCCAGTAAAACTAGCACCGCCAAATAAAAACACTATAAATAATAATCCTAAAACTATTGTAGAAATCATCCAAGGATTTTGTCGTGCTTTGTCCATTAAATCAGCTTTGTTTATGAATTTTTTATTTCCCCCTTTAGAAGATTCAAAATCACTTTGATTTTCCTTAACTTCATTTTCTTCCATCATTAGAACTAGAAAAAGTATTTTATAAATATTTTGGTGAAATTAGTTTATACTACAAAATAATTTAAACTATTATTTCTTTTTTTACTTATGTCTTATGATATAATAATAGGGAGAAATATTTCCGATAAAAAAGAGCTTGGTAATAGGGGGTTAATTCTCATTGGAAAAGGTTATGTGAAAATGGGACAATATACTTCAATGAGCAACAAAATTTTTATGGATGTTGCCAAAAGTCATGTTGTTCTCGTCGCTGGTAAAAGAGGTTCAGGAAAATCTTATACACTTGGAGTTTTGACAGAAGAGATGGCAAATCTTCCAAAAGAGGTTAGTCAAAATATTGCACCAATAATTTTTGATACAATGGGAATTTATTGGACAATGAAATATGCAAATGAAAAAGATAAAGAATTATTGAGAGAATGGGATTTACAACCAAAAAATTTGCCTGTAAAAGTTTTTGTTCCAGTTGGACATTATTCAGATTATTTAGAACAAGGCATTTCTATCGACGAAAAATTCGCGTTAGACCCAATGGAAATGAATGCCGAAGATTGGATATTAACATTTAATTTAGACATAACAAATCCTGTATCAGTATTAATTCAAAGAACAATAAACAAACTTAAACAATTAGGAAATTATAATCTAAAAGATTTAATAGAAAATATTGAACAAGATGAAAAAACTTCTTTAGAAGTAAAAAATAGTGCAACAAGTCTTTTCGAAGCTGCTCAAACTTGGGGAATTTTTGGAGAAAATTCTAAAGAGGCTACACAAGTTTCAAATTTAATAAATGCAGGAAAAACAACAATCTTAGATTTAAGTGTCTATAATTCCGTCGGTGCATTTAATGTTCGTGCTTTAGTAATTAGTTTAGTTTCAAGAAAAATTTTCAATCAAAGAATGAAAGCGAGAAAAAAAGAAGAAATTCAAGAAATTACTCAGGGATTAAATTATATGAGCTTAGAAGAAAAAAAAGAGATGCCTTTAGTTTGGATGGTAATCGATGAAGCACATGAATTTTTACCAAATGATTCTAAAACAATTGCAACTGATGCACTTATACAAATTTTAAGAGAAGGACGGCAACCAGGAATATCAATTGTTCTTGCAACACAACAACCAGGAAAAATTCATACAGATGTTATGACACAATCAGATATTGTAATTGCTCATAGAGTAACCTCCAAATCAGATATCGAAGCATTAAATCACATTATGCAAAGTTATGTATTGGATACAATCAAAAAACAAATGGATGATTTACCTGCATTAAAAGGTTCTGCAATAATTCTCGACGACAATTCAGAAAGAATTTATCCAATGCGAATGCGACCGAGATTTACATGGCACGGCGGTGAGGCGCCAACAGCCGTAAAAAAAGAAAAACGGCTGTAATTCTTTCTCGTCGACGTGACATTGGCACGGTGAGAGTTTACACTTGCATCAAATTCTGAAAGTAATTTTTTAAAATTGCAAGTGTGGGCTCGAATTTGGAGAAGCACCTACTGCAGTTAAGAAGGAAAAAAGATTGTAGGTGCTTCGGAGGAGTGCCATTGGCATGGTGAGCATTTTCAACAGTTCTAATAAATGAAAAGCAAATTCTATTATGAATTTAAAGAAGCTTTTGAAAGTGGGAATTGGAGAAGCTCCAACTGCAGTGAAGAAAGAAAAACGATTGTAATTAAAATTATTTATTATTTTTATAAAATCCTTCAATCTCTCTAATCTCTTTAGTTAAATTTTCTAACTCAAAATTTAATTTTATTAAATTATTTCTAAGAATTTTATCATAATCTAAAATTTTTTTCTGCCTCTTAGAACAAATTAATTCATATTCAAACATTTTACAAAACCTGAAAATCAATCCTAACTCTCATTTTATAAGGAGCAATTTCTCCTGCTTTCTTAACTTTCAAAATCTTAATTTTCTTTTTGAATTTTCCAGCTTCTTTTTTTATTTGTTCAACAATTAATTTCTCCTCGCCAATTTTACAAAAACCATAATAATAAATTCTCGTTCCTCTCTTCGACAAATTAAATGCAGACTCTAAAAAAGTATCTTTCAAATTCGGACGAGGCATAACAATAACATCAAATAAATCATTCAACTTCTTAGAAACTTTCTTAACATCTCCTTTAACAAACTCAACTCTATCTTTTACTCTATTCAAAGAAATATTTAATTCTCCATATTTATTCGCCTCACGATTTAATTCATTAGAATAAATTTTTTTGGCTTTGGAATTTTTCGCAATGACAATTGAAAAAGGCGAAACTCCTGCAAACATCACAAGAACATTCTCATTTTTTTTAATCATCGACGCTATTTCCTTTCTTTCATTGCTAAGACGAGGAGAAAAATAAGTCGTATCAACATTAAAACGAAAAACACAATTATTTTCTTTATACAAAACTTCTTTTGTTTTCTCTCCAGCAAGATAAGAAGTTTTCATTTTTCTAAGTCGTCCACTAAAATTTCCAGATTTTTCTAAAACCGTTGTGATATTATTTTGTTCTTTAAGAATTTTATTTGCAAATTCTATTTTATCTTTTTTCTTAACCCCTTCAGAAAAATTCACAATTGCCACATTTCCTAAAACATTAAATGCTCTTTGTTTCATATTAAAAATTAAATAACCTCTCATAATCTTTATGATTCATCCAATCTAAAATAACTGAAATAATTTCAATTTTATTTGGGGATTTTATTGTGTAAATTAATCTCCATGCATTAGGCAAATTATATTTCCATAAATTATTAAGAGGTTTAAATTTCTTAGAATATTCAGCAGGAATCAATTTTTTAGGAATTTGAATTCCACAAAAAGCATTTTCCAAAATATCATCAAACGCTCTTTTCAGATGCTTATATAATTCTTTATCGATTTTCTCGGTTTTTTCTAATGCTTTCTTAATTGAAATATCTGCAAAATCAATTCCATCACTTTTTTTTATTATGCCCACTTTAAATTCTCAGTTCTTTTATAATCAGGACTCCAAATATAACAAACTTTATTTTCACTATCCACTGCGATTTTATTTATATTCAATAAATATGCAATAATAACTTTATATGTTTGGTACATTATTTTTTTAGGAAGATGTTTCCAAAGCTGATAAAGTTTAAATTCTCCTGAATGTTCGTCGATAAATTCCTCAACCATTATAACAGTATCTAATCGAGGACATCTTGATTTAGTTATTTGCATTCTTATATCAATTGATATAAGTTTAAAAATTCTTTGATTTCATTAAAAAAATTCACAATTGCTATATTCCCTAAAATATTAAATGCTCTTTGCATAACTAATAAAATAAAAACAGAAATTTAAATGTTTGGTGAAATTATCCTTCACGATCATCAGGACCCATTCATTCCAACCATTCTCTCTGCATCTCTTACTGCTTCAGCAACATCTCTACTAACTTCTCTGTTAATTTCTCTTCCAGTTTTAATAATCCAAGTCCTAAACTTACCATTTCTTAAAACTATCCATGCTGTTCCAATCAATAAAATAAGCATATAAATATAAAATATAACTGTAGTTGCAGTCCAATTAGAAGTTCCAGTTCCTACTTGTACAAAACTTCTAATAGTAAACCATAATAAAAATGCTAAATAAAAAACCCAAAGAAGAAATTGAACCATAATTTTTCCAACAGTTAATTTTCCTCTTACAATTTTTCCTTTTTCATCTCTTGTTTGTAAAATTTGAGAAGAAACAAGTAACAAAACTGCAAAAGGCAAACCTGCAACAATTGCCATAACTAAAGCACTATAAAAAGGGGCAGTTGCAAGAAACTCTTCAGGTAAAATATATCCCACACCAATATAAGATACAAAAATAGAAATCATAACTCTAATAAAACCATTTTTAGGCCAAGAAGCACTTCCAAAAACACCTACTAAAAAAAGAGTAATCATAAAAAAGAAAGCATATTTCATTACCACCCCATCTAAATTTCCTTTAGTCCATTCAGAAAAAAAATCACTTCCGCTAGCACTTTCAAATAATTTTCCAAAAGGATTTGTTACAGCACTAGCAACTTGTTAATCTACTGCTTGTTGACCTGTTATAACATGTGCTGTTAGAGAAGTATTGACATTTGCAAAAACAAATACAAAAATAAAAATAGCCATCAAAGTTAAAATTAAAATTTTTCCAGTATGACGCGGGAATACAGAATTTTTTTTATTTCCTTTACATCTACTCTTTTTCATGTCTAATTAAGAATTTTTTATTTTATAAACATTTCTACAATTTCTAAATTCAATAAATTTATAAAAAGTAAAGTGTTAAAAAAATTATGAAAAAAAAGAGTTTAATATTTTTATTATCGATGTTAGCAATTAATTTGATTAGTGCATATAATTATAGTTATACAAATTTTTCACTTTCAGATTTACTTGCGAATATTGATTCTTCTACTTTGCTTTTAACAATTACATTCATAATTTCATTTACAATAATACAATTTGCAACAGCGAGAGCATTCAAACAAAACAAGGGAGTTTCAGTAATAATTTCTGCATGTTTTGCATTCTTTATTACATGGGGGATGAACAAGACAGGATTTGATTTAGAAAATCTATTTTATTCAATTGGTTTTTCAGGAGATTTTCTCTCAACGATATTGCCGATTTTAGTTTTATTGGGAATAGCACTTCTTATATGGAAAGCAAAAAAAGCTTCGCCATTCATCATAGGATTATTTTTAATATTTATTAGTTTTACAGAATTTATATATTCAAAAGGTATGACCTTACTATTAGGAGTGGGTCTAATTATCTTAGGTTTTTTTATGAACAAAAAACCAGCAACTCCTGCAACTGCACATTAAAAAAATTAATCATTAATCTTTATTTCTTAAAAATAATCCAGTAGCAATTAATAAAAATAATCCTCCAATCAAACCAGCTCCTAAATTTGAAACTCCACCAATAACATTTCCAGTTAATCTTAATCCTGAAGCAGCAATTAAACCAAATCCAAATAATCCAAGAATTGATGCAGCAACTTTATAATCTGTAATATAATCTTGAAGTTTTCCAATAGTATATTTGCTCTCTTTATGCACCCTTTTAGTAAGTGCTTTATTTAGTTTAGAATATTTCCAATTATTAATAAGACCATATTCTTTTAATACATCTAATGCAGGAGAAGCAAAATTACCAAGAGTATCAATTGTCTTCATAGATTTCTTAACTCCAATTTCATCAGCTCCTTGATGTTCAGCTAATTGATACAAATTATTAAATGCCCCCAAAGTATTTTCTAATTTATTTAGTCCATGTAAAGTTCTTCCAGGACGAACAAGAGGCCTAAGAGTTTTCCAAGAACCTAATGCTTTTATTGGATGTTTAATTGGATTATAAAATTTATATGTTCCCTGATTTTTTCCACCAAACCATTTTTTTTCTCTCTCTAAAATACTTTTTTTTAAAATAATCTCTTTTGCTCCACGATTCAAAGATTCTCCAGAAGAAACATAATCTACAAGATTATTATAAAACAAATCTTCTTTTGAATTATCATCCAAATCGTCTCTCTTAGAAAGATAATCTTTAAGTTCACCAATTTGGTTGTTTAAATTTTTTTTACTTATATTTTTAACTATAAAACTTTCATAATTTTTTAATCTTGGATTTGCATCAACAATAATATCAACACCTTTTTTTATAGCCAGATCAACTACATTTATTTTAGATGCACCCTTTTTAATTTTTGATTTCACCATTAATCAACTTAAATTATTTTGATTAATAAAACTTTCCAAATATTGTTCTTCCTTACAAATGACAATAAACAAAGCATTTATAATTACAAATAATTCTTTTATTTCATGGGAAATCTTGAAAATATTCTCAAAGGAATTGGAAACGGATTAGCTACAGCTCTTGACCCAATTGGTTCTGGATTAAGTTCAACAGATTATTCTTTAACGGGAATAGGTCCTGCAGATAAAAATTCTTTGCCAACATTATATAGTCATTGTGTTAAAGAAATTTATCAAAAACCTTCACAAAAACTAGAAACAAAAACTTACGCTCAAAGATTTATTGGAAGCACACTTGGAGTTACAGCAGGAATAGGATTATATTTATTAGCACCAGTAACAACAATAATTCCAATTGCAACAGGGATATATAGCACAATTGCATCAGGAATAAAATATATTCAGAATTTTGTAAATGGTGAAAATAGCAATCCAAAAAAAGCCACATTCAAAGACGGATTTAAATTAGGTTATGAACAAGCAACTTCATTTTTAGGATATGCACATGATATAGAAAGCTATACAACAGGACGAGGATTAAGAGATAGCCAGATACAAGATCCAATTACTCAAGCAGCCCAAAAAACAAAAAGAAATTTTACTAGTATTACAGGAAATTTATTTGGAAAAAGTGTTGGCTTAATAGTTTCAGGGATAAGTTTTTTTCTTGTGCCATTATATAAAACATTCAAGCACGGACCAAAAGCAATTGGTGCATTAGCATAATCAGAACCACTTACTCAAACCTGTCTGCTTTTTTCCTTCCTCAATCTTTTTCAATCTTTCAAGCTGTTTTTCAATCCGTTCCTCAGAAAAATTATGTTCTTCAACTAAAATTTTTTTTATTTTTTTCTCATCAATTTTAGGAAATTTAAATTCAATATCTTTAATTTCATGTTTAACAAACAAATCAAAAATTACTTTCCAATCAAACCAATTCTCTTCATCAAGCTCATCAATTTTTTCTTTAACACTTTCAAAAATTTTCTCAGGGATTTTAAATTCTTGAACAATTCCCAAGGCTTTTTTCTGTCCAATTCGAGGAATTCCTTTTGGATTATAATCTGTTCCAACTAAAATTCCAAGACAAATTAATTGTTCTAAATTAATTTCCAACTTCTTCAAAACATCTTCTAAAATAATTTCTTCAGGTTTTACTTCAACATAACCAGAAAAAGTTTTTCTCCGTCGAGCCAAAGTCAAATTTCTAATTAATCTTGTAGCTCCAAAAAGCAAACTATCATAATCTTGGCTTACACTTGCATAAACTTCTTTCTTTATCTTGCATAAATAAGCTGCCTCAGCTTCTCCTTCTGAAGGAGCCTGAACAACCTCAATTCCCATGGCTTTCAATAATTCTTTACTCTCTTTAATCATTTCATCATCAAGTCTCAATAATTGACTACTATAACTTTTCATTTTTTCTAAATTTTCTTCTTGTTTTGCAACTTCATATTTCTCACTCGCAACATCACGCGCGCCTTTTCGCTTCTTGTGTGTCTTTGCCTTTAGAGCAGGCGCGTCTCCATCAAAAACATAAATTAATTTTATTCCTTGTTCAAGCAAAGCCAAATTTCTATAAAAAATTCCAGACAAATGACTTGTAACTCTTTTTTCATCATCCATCAAAGGCGTTCCATCAGGCTGTCGAACCGACGACAAAAACTGATACAAACTATTAAACGCATCAACACAAACAATCTTTCCTTTCAAGCTCGAAATCTCAATTTCTTTTCTCGGAATAATCTCACGAATATTTAATCCCATAAAAAAATAATAAATTAGAAATATAAAAATTATTGCTTCCTAAGAACTTGTTTGCATTCTTCATACTTTCTTCTCAGAACCATATAATATTGTTTAGGATTCAAATCAAGTAAAGAATAATCAAAATGTTTTTGCAATGCAATTTTTCTCTCATTATCATTCGAATTAGGACTAAGTAAATTTGCACTATCAACATAATTAATAAAATTGTAACAGTTCTCTCTTAAAGAAATTCTTTCTAAAACACCCTTAACAATCTTTTCTGCTTTAGCATGTTCAACAAAAAGATTCACTGGTTTTTCATCATCTAAAAAATCTTCTTCATCTAAAACGGTCATATAATTATCAAAAATAAAGAAATATAAATATTACTATACTGGACTTTTTATGAAAACAGAATTTATTCCAATAGATTTTGACTATTTTGATTTCAAAGGAAGAAATTACGCAAAAATAATTGGCAGAGATGAAAAAGGAAAACGAGTCTGTATTATTGACAATTGTCCAGTTTATCTTTGGGCAATTTTAAAATCTGACTTATCAAAAAAGAAAATAGATAATTTAATTTCAAAAATAGAAACAATTAAATTAGATTTAAAAGGAAGACAAACTTCAGTTGAAAAAGTTGAATTACATGATAAAAATTTTCTTGGAAAAAAAGTCAAAGCTCTAAAAATTTTTGCAACTAATTACAAAGATTTACATGATATTGCTGATAAATTAGATTTCAAAGAAATAGAAAAAAGAAGAGGTTATGATTTAGGTTATACAACCCATTATATTATTGAAAGAAAATTAAAACCATTATATTGGTATGAAATCTCTGGAGATGTACTAAATAATTCTGAAGAATTTGGAGGAATTGATATGAATTTGGATGTTGATTTTTGTATTAAAGTTAATGAAATAAAAATTATTGAAGAATCAAAAAAATTCAAACCAAAAGTTTTAGCTTATGATATTGAAACTGATGAACTTCAAATTGGAAAAGGAGATATTTTAATGATTTCTTTGGTAACTGACGATTTCAAAAAAGTGATAACATGGAAAACGAGTGATTTTGCGAGGAATAATTCCGAAGGTAAACTTAAAAAAATCGAGCGAGGTCAGGAGCCATGTAAAGAGAAACACGACTTTGTTGAATATGTTAAAGATGAAGCAGAACTTTTAGAGAAATTTATAGAATATGTAAAAAAAATTTCTCCAGATTTTTTAGTAGGTTATTTTTCCGACGGATTTGATTTGCCTTATCTAAAAGCAAGAGCTGAAAAAAATAAAATTAAATTAAATTTAGGACTAGATGATTCTCAACCGAAATTTTCAAGAGGCGTTCAACTTACTGGAAAAATAAACGGAATTACACATATAGATTTATTAAAATTTATAAGAACAGCTTATGCACAATATATGAAATCAGAAACATTATCTTTAAACGAAGTATCAAAAGAATTTTTAGGAGATAATAAAAAAGAATTCAAATTAAAACATTCTTCAAAAATAAAAGAACATGAATGGCAACTTTATTATGAATATAATCTTCATGATTCAGTTTTAACTTACAATTTATTTGAAAAATTCTGGCCAGATTTATTAGAATTTACAAAAACAATTGAAGAACCAATTTTTGATACTTCAAGATATGGATTATCAAAATATACTGAAAGTTATATTTTACACAATTTAGAAAAATTCAATGAAATTCCAGAAAAACGTCCAGGACATAAAGATATTGGAGAAAGAAAAAGAATAGGAAGTGTCAAAGGAGCTTTTGTTTATGAACCCACACCAGGACTTTATGAAAATATCGCGATGTTTGATTTTACTTCAATGCATACAAGTATAATAATTTCCATGAATATTTCAAAATCAACTCTTTTAGAAAAAAAAGAAAAAGGAGCTTATGAATCTCCAGAAATTGAAGAAGGAAATAAAAAAGTAAAATATTATTTTTCAAAAGAAATGGGATTTTTTCCTTTATTATTAAAAGAAATTTTTGAAAAAAGAAAAAAATTTAAAACTGAATATAAGAAAAATCCGAGTCCAATTACTTTAGCAAGAAGCAATGCTTTCAAGGTTTTATCAGCGTCGGCACATGGTTATATTGCATTTTTTGGTGCAAGATATTATTCACACGAAGCCTCTGCATCTATCTTAGCATTTGTTAGAAAATTCAATCAAGAAACAATTGAAAAAGTAAAAAAAGAAAAATTCAAAGTAATTTTTGGAGATACTGATTCAGTTGCTTTTACACGAGAAGGAAAATCAAAAAAAGAGGTTTTAGAATTTTTAGAAAAATTAAACAAAGAACTTCCAGGAGTTATGCATCTTGAACTTGAAGATTTTTTCAAAAGAGGTTTGTGGGTTACTACAAGAGGGGGAACAACAGGCGCTAAGAAAAAATATGCAATGATTGATGAAAAAGACAATGTAAAAATAAGAGGATTTGAAACAGTAAGAAGAGATTGGTGTCGATTAGCAAGAGATATTCAAAATCAAGTTATAAAACAAATTCTAAAAGATGGCGACGAGAAAAAAGCATTAGAATATGTAAAAGAAATAATTAAAAAATTAAAACAAAGAGAAATAAAAAAAGAAGATTTAACTATAAAATCTCAACTGCAAAAGCCATTAAGTGAATATATTGCTACAACACCGCATGTAATTGCAGCAAAAAAAATGCTTGAACAAGAAATTCCATTAAGTGAAGGAGCATTAATTGAATATTATATTGCAGAAACCAAAACAAAAAGCAAATTAGTTAGAGACAAAGTTAAACTCACTCACGAAGAAGGAAAATATGATATTGAATATTATTTGAATAGACAAATTCTTCCAGCCGTAGAAAATATTTTGCAAGTTTTTGGAATAAAAATCAAAGAATTAATTGAGGGAAAAAGGCAAACAAACTTGAATGATTTTTGAGAAACAAATTTAATTTTAGAGACTAATTTATTCGGCTATACAAAATAAAAATAAGGGTGGGTTCTCGTTTGAAAAATGAGTTTATAGCGGGAATTTCTAAAATTAAATTTAATAAAAAATAGAATGATTTATAATTGTCTCTTAATAGGGGTAACAAATAGTAAGCTTTATATAGTTTGAAGTTCTTGATAAATTATGAGAAAAAATACATTTCATGCAATGGGAATTCACAAATCTAATGGATATTCAGCGAAACAAAGGATAAAATTAGAAAAGGAAAATAAAATACTTGCAGAAGAAAATGAAGCAATGAGATTTTCATTGAAAACATATAGACATGAAATGCAAAATCCTATTGGGGCTCTTCAAGGCTTTGTTGAAATATTAAAAGATTTAACCAATCCTAGTGAACACAAACTTTTAGATCATATTAATAGTATAAGTAAAAGAGGATTAACTCTATTAGATTTAACAAAAGTTTTATCAATATCTCCAGAAGAGATAAAAAAAGCTTATTCAAAAATAAATCCTTCTATTTTAAAAAATGAAATGATAATTCCTTATGAATTTTCAATGGAAGAAAATAAAATTGGGGTTAATTTTTGTTATAATAATTTTGGCTTTTATTCACACAAAGCATCTATTCTCGCAGGATTGGGAACTGCATTTGGAAATGGTTTAGATCATTCAAAGGGTTTAATTAATATTGGAATTGCAGATACTGGAAAAAATATAGAATCTTTAATAGAAAGTATTCCAGGAAGTTCCCAAAAGACTATTTATGGTTTAAGTGAAGGAATGGGAGCTGATATTTTAAATAGGACTATGAGAAATATTGGTGGAAAAATAGAACATTATGAAAAGCCTCAAGTTGATTTTCAAAATTATCAACATGTTGAAAAAATAGGTTATCAAGAAACAGAACCAATTTCTCCAGATTCAAAAGTTTGGGGAGTTAAATTAATCATACCTAAAGGTTCTTCAGGTTTAGAAGTTTTAGAATAAAAATTATTTGATTAAAATTTATCCCAATAAAAGTTAAGAATTTAAACTATAATTCTTTTCATATCTCATGAAAAAAGAAGTTATAAAAGAGATAATAAAACATTCACCTTTTACTTTTATTGCAAGTATCTTAGCTGTTGTGTTTGTAATAGTTTTAAATATTCAACAAAAAAATATTTCAGAAAATACATTTGAAATTTTACACCCATTACATATTTTTGCTTCAGCAATAACAACCTCAGCAATTTATTATAAATATAAAAAAAATATTTCTAATGCGATTCTAATTGGAATTACTGGTGCGATTTTTATTGGTTCTTTAAGTGATATTCTATTTCCATTTTTAGGAGGAAATATGCTTAATCTTCAAATAAGTTTTCATCTTCCCATAATTGAAAAACCAATAATGATTTTAAGTGCCTCTTTTTTTGGAGCATTAATTGGAATTAAAACAAAAATAACAGAATTTCCCCACACAATGCATGTATTCCTTTCAATCTTCGCAAGTTTATTTTACATTCTGGCATTTACTTCAATTATAACTACAACTCAATTATTAATAATGGGTGTAATTGTTTTTTTAGCAGTTTTAATTCCATGTTGTATAAGTGATATTATTTATCCTTTATTATTCATTAAAAAGTAAATTCTAAAATTTATAAACCCCTTTTTGTTTTGGGAATTATGAAAATTCGCAAAATTCCAGAACCAAAACCATTGTTTTTAGAACGAATGCAGAATCTTCTTCCAAATAAAGAAGATTACAAAAAATATCTGGATATTTTAAAAATTCAACCAGTAAAATCTTTTCGTTGCAATACATTAAAAATTTCTCCAGAAAAATTAAAGGCAAAATTAGAAAATGATTATAATTGGAAAATAATTCAGCCTTGGAAAAATTACCCAGAAGTGATGATTGTAGAATCCCAGTTACTTCCAGGAGAATTAGGACGAGCACTTGAACATTTACTCGGTTATTATTACATTCAAGAACTTGCAAGCATGCTTCCAGTAATTGCTTTACAACCAAAACCACATGAAAAAATTTTAGATTTATGTTCTGCACCAGGAAGTAAAACAACACAAATAGCTTCACTAATGCAAAATACAGGCTCAATAATTGCAAATGAAGTTTCTCTTGGAAGAATAAAAATTCTTTCATCAAATTTAGAAAGATGCGGAGTCACGAATACAATAATCACAAAAAAAGATGGACTTGCATTATGTTCTAAATTAAAAAGAGAAAAATTCGAATTTGACAAAATCCTCGTTGATGCTCCTTGTTCAGGCGAAGGAACACTTCGTAGTTCTCCAAAAACATACATTATGTGGAACCCTAACACAATTAAAACTTTATCAAAATTACAAAAACAACTTTTCAAAAATGCATTTGAAATACTAAAAATTGATGGGGAAATAATTTACTCAACATGCACACATGCACCAGAAGAAAACGAAGCCATCGCAAGTTGGGCACTTGAAGAATTTGGAAATCAAATCAAAATTGAAAAAATTAAATTACCAATAAATCCTCGTCAAGGTTTGACAAGTTGGCAAGCGAGCGATTTCGCGAAAAATTCTCTCGAAGATAAAAATAAAAAATCTGAGCGGGGTCGGGAGTTAAAAGAATATTTAGAAGAGGTAAAAAATGCTTGTAGAGTTTATCCCCACGACAACAACACAGAAGGATTTTTCTTAGTAAAATTCAGGAGAATTAAATAATGAGAATCTTTTATGATAATCCGTGGATGAACCAAGCAGAATTAAAATTGAATAATCTGCCTTACATAGAAAATAATAGGAAACTCTCAAAAATGGAGATAATAGTTTTGATAAAAAAAGAAAGAATAACTATTACAGACAAAATTACTTTCTATGATCTAGATATGAATCCAATAGAATTGGATTATTATATCTGTCCACAAAGCAAAAAAAATCTAATAAGAGCAGAAAGTCCAATACTACTAGTTAACAATTATCTAGTATATCAATCATTCACAAATGCCTTTAAGGATAAATACTGTACAGACATTCCACAAACAAAAAGAATGAAAAGATTGGTCAGTAATAAAATAAAAAAGGCTGTCAAAAACTTTGAAGAAAATTATCCACAAAATAATTAAAATGAACTACAAAAAATTAATTTATAATTTCGGAAAAACAATTTGGGCAATAATTGGAATTGCAATCACAGCTTGGACAATTTTTTGGTATTACAAAATAAAAACAATAGGAAATCTTGGAGGAGTTCTTGCAGGAACAATTCTTTTGGGAACAGGAATTTACATGCTTATGTTTTTCATGCTTTTCACAATTCTTTTTATCCTTGGTAAATTTTTAATTAAAAAAAGGAAAAGAAGATGTATCCACCAATAAAAATTTTAAACAAAAACGAGAAGAGAGAAATAGAGAATAAACTTAGAAATCAATTTGGAATAAAATCAGTTTCAGGAATTTTGCTTCAAAGAGGGGCTGAAAGAATTTTTCTTTATCAAGGTGAAAGAACAGAAAAAGAGATAAAAGAACTAGAAAATTTAACAATTGTTGAAAGAGTTGGCGTATATTTTTGCAAAATTCAAAACGAAGAAGTACGACTTTCAATTGAAGGAGTCCATATTTTAAAAGAACAAATTAAAAAGAATATTTTCGAAATTGATAAAGAACAAGCTGAAAGTTGGATGAAAGGAAATGAACTAAATGTAAAATCAAATCTAAAAGGAGTTATTATTATGAAATACCAAGATGAATTTTTAGGTTGTGGAAAAGCTTCAGAAGAAAAGATTACAAACTTTATTCCTAAAAACAGAAGATTAAAAAATAAAGAATAAATTAAACAAACATGAATAGACTAAAAATTAAAAATTTTTGTGAAATTTATTTTAATAAAAAATGAACAAAGAAAAAATTTTACAGGCAGGAAAGATTGCAGTTCAAGTTAGAGAATTCATAAAACCCCAAATAAAAAAAGGGATTCCACTTTTAGAAATTGCAGAAAAAATTGAAAATAAAATTATAGAATTAGGTGGAAAACCAGCATTTCCAACAAATTTAGGAATAGATAATATTACTGCACATTCAACTCCAAGTTACAATGATGAAACAAAAGCTCAAGGACTTTTAAAAATAGATTATGGAGTTCATATAGATGGGTGGACTTCTGACACTGCTTTTTCAATGGATTTAGAAAATTCAGAAGAAAACAAAAAATTAATTGAAGCTTCAGAAAAAGCTTTAGAAAATGCAATTAAAAAAATGAAAGATGGAATTTTTGCAAGTGAAATTGGAAAAACAATTTCAGAAACAATTGAACAAGAAAATTTTTCTCCAGTAAGAAATCTTGCAGGACATCAAATGGAAAAATACGAACTTCATGCAGGAATTTCAATTCCAAATGTTAATGACAAAAAAAATATTCAAATCAAAAAAGGACTTTATGCAATTGAACCCTTTGCAACAAATGGTTCTGGAAAAGTTCACGACGGAAAATCTTCAGAAATTTATATGGTAATTGATTCAAAAAATGTGCGAAGCCCTATTGCACGAGAAATATTAAATTTTGTTTTAGAAGAATATCAAACACTTCCTTTTTGTTCAAGATGGTTAGTTAAGAAATTTGGAACAAAAGCATTAATTGGATTATCACAATTAACACAAAACAGAAATCTTCACAGATTTCCTCAATTAGTAGAAGAACCAAATACAAAAGTCGCACAGTCAGAACATACAATTCTTTTAGAAAAAAATGAAGTTATTGTGACGACTCAATAAAAGAAGCTAAAATCTTTTGGGAATAACTAGAAGTTTTTTTAAAAAAATATTTTAATTTCTCATCAGATTCTTCTCTTAAATGAGGGCAAGGATTCACAATACCTCTGTAACTCCAATGTCCAAAATCTATAAGTTTAATTTTTCCTTCTTTAGAAATCAAAGTATTTGGTTTTTTTTCAGAATCTTCCCAAAAGAAAAAACCTTCCTCAATAAGATTTTTTATAAAAGGAATTTCATTTATATCTCCAATACTAATTGGTTTTAATGATTCATCATATCTACTAACAAAAGCAGGAAAATAAAATCCTAAATTTCTATATTCTACTGCAAAAACCCCTTCAGGTTTAAGAACCAATTCTGGATTGAACTCATAAATTTTTTTTGCAATCCAAGATTCATGATTTCTACTTGTTGCAACTCTATCAAAATATCTCAAATCATTTAGTGTAAAATTATATCCAAATTCCATTTTTTTTGGAAATTTTCCAGCATAAACTTTCCCGAGTTTATCTCTAACTTTTCTAACAATTCCAAATTCCCCCCAAGAAATTAAATTATTTTCCTCACTTAAATCAAAACTAAATCTTCTTTCTAAATCAGACATCTTAACAATTTTATTTTTTCTAAATTGCATAAAATCAGCCAACAAAATCTACTTAAAAATTTTACTATTTAGAATTCTTTTCTTTCTTCTTCCCTTTCTTCTCTAAAACATTTTCTTTCTCTTCTATTTTTTCTTCTTTCTTACTCTCACCAATAGGTTTTCCAATTTGCTCACCAATATTTTTCAAAGAAACATCAAAATCTTCTTGAGTAATTTCAAATTTCTTTATTTCTTTTTTACCATAAACTTTCTTAATCGCAAGCATTCCGGCATCTCTTGCAGAAGATTCAATATCTGCACCACTCCATCCTTCAGTTATATTAACCATTTTCTTTATATCAACATTTTCTGCTAAAGGCATTTTTTTCAAATGAACTTTAAAAATTTCTTCACGAGTTACATTATCTGGAAGAGGCAATTCAATATGTGAATCAATTCTTCCTGCCCGAAGTAATGCTTCGTCAATTAAATCTCTTCTATTCGTCGCTGCAATCACAACAACTTTCTCCAACTCTTCAACACCATCTAATTCAGTCAAAAGTTGGTTAACAATTTTCTCAGTCGAATCATTCATTGAACCCCCTCTCATTTTTGAAATTGAATCAAACTCATCAAAGAAAATAATTGCAGGAGCAACTTGCCGAGCTTTTTTGAAAATATCTCTAATATGTTTTTCAGATTCTCCAACCCATTTACTAACTAATTCAGGTCCTTTAACAGAAATGAAATTTGCATTAGCTTCATTTGCAACAGCTTTCGCCAAAAGAGTTTTACCAGTTCCAGGAGGCCCGTGTAACAAAACTCCTTTGCTAGGTTTTATTCCAGCCATCTTAAAAAGTTCAGGACGAAGTAAAGGCAATTCAACTAACTCTCGCAATTTCTCTTTTGCTTTTTCTAAACCTCCAACATCATTCCAAGTAACATTCGGTTTCTTAATCAAAACTTCTCGCATTGCCGACGGCTCAACATTTCTCATCGCATCAATAAAATGTTCCCTACCAACTTTAATTCTATCAAGTTCTTCAGCAGGTAGTTTCTCATCCATATTTTTGAATTTTCGTAAATGAGGTTTCAATGCTTTCAAAGCAGCTTCTTTACATAAAACTTCCAAGTCAGCACCAGTATAACCAATAGTTCGATTTGCAATTTCATTAAAATTAACATCTTTATCCAAAGGCATTCCACGAGTATGAATTTGCAAAATTTCTTTTCTACCTTCTTCAGCAGGAGGATTAATTCTTAACTCTCTATCAAATCTTCCAGGACGCCTTAAAGCAGAATCAATATCTTCAGGACGATTTGTTGCAGCCATTACAACTACTTGTCCTCGTGATTTCAAACCATCCATTAAAGTTAACAATTGTGCAACAATTCTTTTTTCTGTCTGGTCAATTCCTTCCCCTCTCTTCGGAGCAATTGAATCAATCTCATCAATAAAAATAATTGCAGGTGCTGCCTTTTGTGCTTTTTCAAAAACTTCTCGAATATGTTTTTCAGATTCACCATAATATTTACTCATAATTTCTGGTCCAGCAATATTAAAAAAAGCTGAATCAGTTTCAGTCGCAACAGCTTTTGCTAAAAGAGTTTTACCAGTTCCAGGAGGTCCAGTCAACAAAACTCCCTTCGGAGCACCAACACCTAATTTCTCAAAAACTTCAGGTTGTTTCATTGGAAGTTCAACCATTTCTCTAACTAATTCAATTTCTTCTTTAAGCCCACCAATATCTTCATAATAAATTCTAGGTCCTTCAGATTCTCCAGAATAAATTTCTTCTGAAACTTCAACTTTTGTCGAAGGTGTAACAATAACTGCATTCTTTGGTGAAACCTTACTAACAACATAACCTAATTTTTTCGAACTCGCAATTATGACAATTTTTTGTTTAACACTTAAAGGTTGACTCAAAAGTTTATTATGAAAATAACCACTAGAATCTTTACTTAATCTCATTTCTTGCAAAGGAGATAAAACAATTGACTTTGCTTCTTTAACATTTTTAGCTTCGCTGATTGCAACTTTATCACCAATAGAAACTCCAACATTTGAACGAGTTGTTCCATCTAATCGAATTTTTTTATCACTACCACTTTTCAAAGCCCTCATAGCTCTCACAACAAAAATATTTTTGCCTTTAATCTCAATTAAATCTCCAGAAACAATTTCCAGTTCATCCATAACAGAACTTGAAATTCTAGCAATTCCTTTATCAATATCTTCTTGAATCGCCTCGTCAACTTCTAATCTAAATTCTTTTTCTTCTTTCATTTTTTAAATCTCAACTCCAACATTCCATTCTTAAAATTTAATTGCGGTTTTTTATTATTCAAAGACTTCGGCAAAGGTTTTCTAAGTTCAACACCATTGCCCAATTTGTGAGCTAAATAATTTGCAACACTCTCTCCAACTTTTTTCCTAGCAACAACATGAATTTCAGTTTTCAAAATATCAACTTTAACATCTTCTTTACTAAAACCTGGAAGTTCAAAAACTATAAACACATCTTTATCAGTATCAATAAAATCAATCATTCGTTCATCCTGTTCTCCACTAATCACTTCATTATCATTTTGATATCCAGAACTCCGATTAAAAAATTGGTTTACAAAATCTTCAAACGGGTCATCGTCAAAAAAACTCATTTTATTTTTTATTCTCCATTTTATTTAAATTTTATCCTAAATAACCTGCACTTGGAACTGCTGCCTTTGCTGATTGCAGAAAATTGTCTTCAAGCTTTTGATAAACTGAAATCGCAGACTTGGTAACACTCGGTTTAACTTTAATTAGCGCTTCGTCAAAATGTTTTTTCTTAACATCTGTTGCATCAATAGATTCTCTCAAAGCAAGCATGCCTGCTTCTCTTGTTAAAGATTCCAAGTCAGCACCAGTATAACCTTCTGTTTTTTTCGCAATGCTATCTAAATTAACATCATTTGCCAAAGGCATTTTTTTTGTATGAATATTTAAAATTATTTTTCTTCCTTCTTCCGACGGAGCATTAACTAATAAAATTCTATCAAATCTTCCAGGACGCAAAAGTGCAGTGTCCAACATATCAGGACGATTAGTTGCAGCAATCACCAAAACATCATTTAAATCTTCAAGCCCATCCATTTCAGCAAGCATTTGATTCAAAACTTTTGTCGCCTCTTGACTTGAAGCATTATCTCCAGTAGTTCTTTTCGAAGCTAAAGATTCTATCTCGTCGAAGAAAACAATACAAGGTGCAACTTGCCGAGCTCTCTCAAAAACTTTTTGCATTCCTTTATGTGAATCATTAACCCATTTAGAAAGTAATGACGGACCCTTAATTTGAATAAAATTTGCTTCAGATTCTTTTGCAACTGCTTTTGCCAAAAGGGTCTTACCAGTTCCAGGTGGACCATAAAGTAAAATTCCCTTCGAAGCTCTTATTCCCATTCTCTTAAAACTATCAGCATATTTAATTGGCCATTCAACAGCCTCGATTAATTCTTGTTTAACTTTATCAATTCCGCCAACATCTGCCCAACTTACATTAGGAGTTTCAACTAAAACTTCTCTCATTGCCGACGGACGAACAACTTTTAGAGAATCTATAAAATCACTATGTTTAACAATTAATTTTTCCAAAATTTCTAGAGGAATTTGTTCTTCACTATCAAGTTTCATTTTAGGGAGATATTTTCTCAAAACATTCATCGCTGATTCTTTACACAATGATTCCAAATCAGCTCCAACAAAACCATGTGTTAAACCTGCAAGTTTTTCTAAAATAACATCTTTATTCAAAGGCATTCCCCTTGTATGAATTTGTAAAATCGCAAGCCTACCTTCTTTACCTGGAACTCCAACTTCAATTTCCCTATCAAATCTTCCAGGTCGTCTTAAAGCAGGATCAATTGCATTCACACGATTTGTCGCACCAATAACAACAACTTTTCCTCTCGACTGTAAACCATCCATCATTGTCAAAATTTGAGAAACAACTCTTCGCTCAACTTCTCCATGAACTTCTTCTCTCTTCGGAGCAATTGCATCAATCTCGTCAATAAAAATAATCGAAGGTGCATTTTTTTCAGCATCTGCAAAAATATCTCTAATTTTTTTCTCAGACTCTCCATAAAATTTACTCATAATTTCAGGCCCATTCAACAAAATAAAGTTAGAATCTGTTTCAGTTGCAACAGCTTTCGCCAAAAGAGTTTTACCAGTTCCAGGAGGTCCGTGTAACAAAACCCCTTTAGGTGGCTCAACACCAAGTCTATCAAAAATTTCAGGATGTTTTAAAGGAATCTCAACCATCTCTCTTATCTTTTTTATCTCGTCGGTTAATCCTCCAATATCTTCATAATTAATTTCAGGAACATTTTCTTCTAAAATATCAACTGCTTTAGAATTCAAAACAACCTCTGTATTTTCATTAATTATAATTGGACCATTTGGATTTGTATTAACAACACTAAATTTAATCTGAGAAATTCCTCCGCCTAAATTACCCATTCCCATTCCATTAAACATATTTCCAAGCATGTCATTTAAATCTCCAAATTCATCAGAAAGTAAATCTTTTCGTCGCTGAACTCCACCTAAAACAACTAAATCCCCTTTCACAACAGTTCTTCCTAAAAGTCCTCTTCGAAGATGTTCAGGTTCTCCTTGAACCATAATTCCTTTTTGTGCAGGAGCAATAGTAATTTTTTTTGCTTCTTTAACAGTTGCTTTTGAAATTGTTACAACCTCTCCCAAACCTGTTCTTGCATTTTTTCTTAAAATACCGTCGATTCGAATAATTCCTTGCCCAATATCTGCAGGATATGCTCTATCAACCATTGCAACAGTTTCTTTTCCCCCTTTAATCAAAACAACATCTCCCCTATCAATTCCAAGTTCTCGCATTATAGAATTATCAATTCGCACAATTCCTTTGTAAACATCATCTTGTAATGCCTCAACAACTTTCAGTTGGATTTTATTTTCAGTTACCATTTTTTCTTTTTCTCCATTTTATTAAAATTCAAACTAAGTCTTCCACTTTCTTCAAAACATAATTTAACCATATCATCCATCATTTTTTCTTGGGCTCGCATAAATAAAACAATTTCTTTAGGAATCGATACAGTATGGCTATTTCCAACAATTCTCATTTTAACTTTAAACTCCTTATTCTTTAGATTAATAAATTTATTGTATTCAACTTCATCAACTGGATGCACTAATTTCTCTCGACAATTCGGACAAACCATAACCCTCAAAACAAAACCATTTTTAACAAATTCTCCTCTCTGCATTTTCGAATCACATTTATTGCAAAGAATCTGATTATCAAATATATCCATCTTGTGTATACAATAAACATATACTTTAAAAATATTTTGGTGCTTAGCTAAATTTAAATATTCTAAAATCTTAAATAATTTATGGGCGATAAACTAGAAAAAATTTTAATAAAATTCTGTGAAAATTTAATAACTATTTATGAAAAAAATGGAAAATGCACCAAACCAAATAAAATTTGTGAATATTGCGAAAAAATGATTTCTAAAGAATATTCTTGTAACAAAACAACTTATTTATTTGATTTAGAATACAGTCAAATAAAAAGATAACATTTTAATACATTTTTTCCTAAATTAAATAATGAACAAAAAAGATGTGAAAAAATTTTTAAACAAATTTTGGTTTATCGTATGGAAAGATGACAGCTTCAAAGGTTGGCTTATTTCAGTAATTTTTATCTTTATTGTAATTAAGTTTATATTTTTCCCTTCGCTGAGTTTTGTTACAGGAACTCAATTACCTCTTGCAATTGTAGAATCTTGTAGTATGTATCACTCAGGAAATTTATTATCCAATTATGAAAATTGGTGGCAGAACAATCAAGCAAAATATTTTCAATTCAGAATAACAAAAGAACAATTTGACAATTTTATTTTTAGAAAAGGTTTCAACAAAGGAGATATTTTATTTATCGTCGGAACTAAGCCAGAAAATATAGAAATAGGAGATATAATAATTTTTAATTCAGGAGTTCATTCAACACCAATAATTCATAGAGTTATAGAAATCAAAAAAGAAAATAATCAATATATTTTCTCAACAATGGGAGATAACAACCCCACACAAATTTCTTTTGAAAAATCAATTAATGAAAATCAACTCGTCGGCAGAGCAGTTTTCAAAATCGCACCTTATTTAGGTTGGGGAAAATTAATTTTCTTCCAATTAAATCAAAATGGGAATTGGTTTTGTTAACAAAAAATCTTATAAATAACTAATTTCTCGCAAAACTATGATAGAAATTATAAAAGGCTTAATAAAAGAATTAAGAGAAGAATTTTCAGATTCAAAAAAGGTTACTGCTGTAGAAAAAGTTTCATATGTTGCTTATTCTGAAAACATTACTCCAAAACAAGTTTTCATTGATTCTGCAGAAGTAAGAAAATTTTCAAGAGCTATTGCAGAAAAACAATTTGAGAAATATCCAGAATATGTTCCATGGTATGTTGAAAGAGCCTGTGATGCATAGCTTGCAGAAAATTGTAAAAAGTAAAATTTTTCAGGAAGTTTTTTAAAGCTCGTTAAATAAAATTACTTATGCAATTTTGTCCAAAGTGTGGTGCGATTCTTGTTCAGAAAACAAAAAATATGGGTTGCCCAAGATGTAATTATTTTTCTAAAGATAAAACGCAGGTTAAAATAACTGAAAAAATTGACGAGAGAAAAGAGATTCCAATTGTTTCTAAGGACATTAATGTTAACCCAATTGTCGAGGAAGAATGTCCAAAATGTTCACACAAAAAAGCATATTTCTGGATGCAACAAACAAGAGGTTCAGATGAATCTCCAACAAAATTTTTCAAGTGTGTAAAATGTGGCGAAACTTGGAGAGATTATAATTAAAAATCAATCTTTTTCTAAAAAAATATAGATATCATATTCAACAGAGATTTTATTATTTGTGTAAAAAAATTTTTCTCCAAAAATATTTCTAAATTCAGCCACAGATTTAATTTTATCGTTTGACCTAATTTTCGCAACAATTTGCCAACCTTTTTCAAAACTATGTAGAAAAGAACTAGTCTTATTTAGAGAATATCCTAGTTTTTCAATTTTTTCATGATATTTATTCCAAAATTCAAGATAAGCCTCATTGTTTAACTCTGTTTTTTTTAATTCTTCATCAAGATTCATAAAAATAAAAGACAATTCAAATTTATATAATATCTTAAACAACTCTATCTCCAACTCTTTCTGAAAAACCACATTTGCCACATTTCAAAAAAATTAAATTATCCTCATCAGAATAAAAAATTCCACAATCAATAATTTGTGCTTTGTCATATCCACATTTCGGACACTTGTGTTTATAATCTGCATAGATATTTTCATCTTTCACAGAACCTTCGCCAACTTCTTCTGTTTCTGGAATTTTTTCATTCGTTGATAAATGCAACTTAAAAGGAAAAGTATATCCACAATTATGACAAACAGCTTTGTCTCTCTCTAAAATCAAAATTCCTTTACATTTTGGACAAAATCTTATCACCATTTAATTTTAATAAAAAATGCATTTAATTAATTTTTTAAACTAACCTCATTTAACTAGATTATGGCTTCGTAGCTCAGCTTGGTCAGAGCACCAGACTCTTAGAACTCCTTGGAGGTATCTGGGTGTCGCGGGTTCAAATCCCGTCGAGGCCATAAAACATTTGGATTTGAATCTTTAGGTTTCATTCAACTACACTTGGGTGAATGATGCGAAAATCTTTGATTTTCAGCACAAATCCCGTCGAGGCCATAAAACATTTGGATTTGAATCTTTAGGTTTCATTCAACTACACTTGGGTGAATGATGCGAAAATCTTTGATTTTCAGCACAAATCCCGTCGAGGCCATAAAAATTTAAGATTTATGCTTAAAAAATTCAATCTGTCGAAATCTTTTCATAACTTTTTCATAACTTCCTTTTTCAGCAAGAATTTTTTTTCTATCTTCACTAAGTAATCTAAAATGATATTTACTAACAATCTCTTTTAATTTATCTTTTCCAGGATAATCTTTCCAACTAGAAGAAGATTTCAATTTATATTGCAAAACCATAACTAAAAGAAAAAAAAGAAATAAATAAATTTATCGAAATAACTTATTGTCTATAAGGACAATTTAGCATCTTAGACCTATCCATATCCGAATCTAATCTAGTATGGCCTGTCCAATAAACCTGTGTAGCAACACAAGCTCCTTCGAAATATCTCAAATTAACTTTAGCCTCATCATTTTTACAACCTAAAGCTTCACCCCTAAAACCTTCAACAGAAATTTCAGAAACACATTTGCAATCAATAGTTTTATTTGTCATGAAAAATAACTTTCTAAGAACTTTTTAAAGATTATGATGTTGCAAAACCATAACTAAAAGAAAAAAAAGAAATAAATAAATTTATCGAATAGCATAATTGCTACTAATTCGATTCCAATATTTCGGGGCAGTCAGATTATTTAATCAAACTCTGGATGTTTTCAATTGCGTCAGCAACATCTCGACCTTTCTTAGTTAGTTTTATCACCTTTATTCGCCCCTTTTTTTCAAACACAACTAACTTCAATTCTTCCAAAGTCTGTAAAATTTTTACAGCATGGCTATAAGTGCAGTCCACTTCTTTAGCCAAAAGACTACCATATCTCATACGTGTGCTCTTCTTCAAAGATACCAACATTAAAGCTGGCTTTCTTCTAAAAAAGATATCAAAATTATCTTTCATTTTATTTTGGTAGATAGATGTTTTAATCTATATATTGAGAAAAGAATCAACTTATAAATGTTTTGTAAAATATATTTCCCAATACACCCTAACCAATAAGATACTTTTACTGGTTTAAAGTAATAACTTTTTTAATAATCAATAATCTTATTAATTCATTCTTATTTATTTTTGTATGAAAAAGAAAACAAAAATTTTAGCTGTAGGAGATATTCATGGAGACACAGGACTTGTAAAAAGATTAGCAAAAAAAGCAAAAGATGAAAATGTAGATTTAATTATTTTAGCAGGAGACATAACTTTTTTTGAAAAATCAACAAAAAATTTAATTGGACCTTTTATAAAAGCAAAAAAAGAAGTTGTATTAATTCCAGGTAATCACGAAACGATTGCAACAGCAGATTTTCTAGCAAACTTATATCCTGGCACAACAAACATTCATGGTTATTCAATAAAAAAAGGAGATTTAGGAATTTTCGGAGCAGGCTATGAATCAAAAACAGGCCCTTTCTGGGTAGAAGACGAAACAATTTTTGATACATTAAAAAAAGGACACGATTCAGTAAAAGATTCCAAAAAAACAATAATGGTAACACATTCCCATCATCGAGGGAGCAAAGCAGAATTTTCAGGATTCGAAGGTTCAAAAGCAGTTAAAAAAGCTATAGATAAGTTTCATCCAGATATTTTAATCTCTGCACACATTCATGAAGCAGGAGGAATTACAGAACAAATCGGAAAAACAACAATAATTCATGTAGGAAGAAATCCTGCAATTTTTGAGATTTAAACAAAAAGTAATAAAAACCCTTTTTCTACATATAATCAATGAAAAAATTATTAAAGACAAAAGAAGAAACTTCTTCAGAAAATTATTTTCCTGTTGATGAAAGTAATCTTAGAAAAACAACTGAAAAAATTGAAAAAGAAAAACCAGTTCGTGAAGAAATTTTAAAAAAATCTAGAGAAGTTCTAATAAAAGATTCACAACCTGTTGAAGAAATTTTAAAAAAATCCATAGAAAAAAAATATTCTTCTATTGATAAAAAACAATTGGAAAAAAAAGAAACAAAAAGAAAAACAAAGAAAAAAATTTCTAAAAGAACAACTATAAAAGAAAAAAAATTTTTTCAACCAAAAATAAATTTAAAAGAAAAAGGTTACGAATTAATCATCACTGAAAAACCCCAAGCAGCCTCAAAAATTGCTCAAGCATTAGGAAAGCCAATACAAAAAAATTATCAAAAAGTTCCTTATTATGAAATAAATAGGGAAGGAAAAAAAATAATTGTTGCTTGTGCAGTTGGACATTTATTCACATTAAAACAAAATGTTTCTGGTTCAGAAGTTCCAATTTTTGATATAAGTTGGACACCAAATTTTTTAGCGAGAAAAAATGATTTCACAAAAAGATATTATGATACACTTGTGAAATTAGCAAAAGATGCAGGAAGCATAACTGTAGCAACAGATTTCGACATCGAGGGAGAAGTTATTGGAACAAATGTTGTAAAATATATTTGTGGACAAAAAGATGCAAACAGAATGAAATTTTCAACTCTTACTCCAAATGAATTAAACAAGGCTTACGAAGAAAAACAATCTCATCTTGAATGGGGACAAGCACAAGCAGGAGAAGCAAGACATTATATTGATTGGTTTTATGGAATTAATCTTTCTCGTGCATTAATGAATGCTATAAAATCTACAGGAGCATTTAGAATTATGTCTATTGGAAGAGTTCAAGGCCCTGCATTAAATTTAATTGTAAAAAAAGAAAAAGAAATTAAAGATTTCAAATCTGTTCCTTATTGGCAAGTTTTTATAATGGTCGATGACGAGCGACTTCGTGGTAGAAACAAAAATGAAAAATCAGAAATAACTCGTGCGGGGTCGCGAGCAGAAAAAAATAAATTAGAATTAAAATATATTAAAGATATTTTTGATGAAAAAGAATTAGAAAAATTTGATAATTTAGTAGGAAAAACTGCAGAGGCAAAAACAAAAAAATCTTCAACAAGCCTTCCACCAAATCCTCCATTTAATTTAACATCTTTACAAACAGAAGCTTACAAATTTTATGGAATAACTCCATCAAACACACTTAAAGCAGCACAATCATTATATCTTGCAGGAGCAATTTCTTATCCTAGAACTTCTTCGCAAAAATTACCTTCTTCAGTAGATTACAAAACAATCTTACAAAAATTGGCAAAAAAATATAAGGTTGAAAAATTAATAACAAAGAATAAACCTATTGAAGGTAAAAAAACAGATCCAGCACACCCTTCAATTTATCCAACTGGAAATGAAGGGATTTTTTCAGGTAGCGAAGAAAAAATATATAACTTAATTGTAAGAAGGTTCCTTTCTTTGTTTTGTGACAATGCGATTATAGATAATAAAACAATTACTGCAGAAGTTGATAAATTATTATTCAACGCTAAAGGCATGGCAATTAGAAAAAAAGCTTGGATGGAAATTTATCCAACAAAACAAAAAGAAATTGAAATTCCAGATATGGAAGGAAAAGTAAAAATTGTTAAACAAAAAATTGAAAAAAAAGAAACACAACCTCCAAAAAGATATTCACCTGCATCAATAATTTCACAATTAGAAAAAAGAAATTTAGGAACCAAAGCTACTCGTTCATCAATAATTGAAACACTTTATGATAGAGGTTATGTAAAAGATAAATCGGTCACAGCCACACCATTAGGAATTTCATTAATTAATACACTAGAAAAACATTCTCCAATAATTATCGACGAAAAATTAACAAGAAATTTAGAAGAAAAAATGCAAGGAATTTCAACTTCAAAAAAAGATTTAGAAATTAAAAAACAAAAAATTATTGATACTGCTAAAGATACGATTATAAAAATTTCAAAAGATTTTGAAAAACATCAAAAAGAAATAGGAAAAGAATTATTAAATGCAAATGTGGAATATCGTGAACAACAAAAAATAGAGAACAAACTTTGTCAATGTCCAATTTGTAAAAAAGGAAATTTAGCAATAACTTATTCTAAAAAAACAAGAAAACATTTTATAGCTTGTGATGCATATCCAAATTGTAAAACTACTTTTTCTCTTCCACCAGGAACTATTAAAAAAACAGAAAAAATTTGTGAAGAATGTGGTTTTCCAATATTAATGAGTTTAAGAGCTGGAAAAAAACCTTGGTTTTTTTGTTTCAATAAAGAATGTTCAACAAACAAACAGAGATTAGAAGAATATTATAAGAAAAAAGAATTAGAAAAAGAATAAAAAAAATTAAACCTTTTAACAAAAATCTATCTTGAATATAATTTATTAAATTTTAACAAGAAGATAAGATAAAAAATAAAAAACTAAGTTTATCTTCTTTTTTTTCGTCTAGCAACTCTTCTTGCTTTTCTTTTCATAGGAGCTTTTGTCACTTTACAACTTCCGTCGTTACAATAATGACATGATACACCATGAAGCAAGATTAAAACAGCTGCAGCAACAATTATCCATTTTGAAGTTAACCAACTAGTCCATGCAACTTGCCAAAATGAAAAAACCAAAACTACAATTGCTAAAACCGCACTGCAATATTTACATTTACAATTCATTTTATCACCTTTTATTTAATTAATATAACTAATAAATTTAAATTAATAAATCTAATGGTTTATCCATTCTCCCAAATTTTTTTGAGTTTTGAGATTATGCAACAATTTACTCTTACAAAAAATATTTTCACAATCAAAATTATATTTAATTTTTCCAATTTGTTTTACACTTGCAATTAATTCTTCTTGTGAATTAAATTTCATATTTTTTTGCAAAGCTTTTCTAACAGATTCTCTAACAACCCAAACACCCAAAGATGCCCAATATGAAGGTGTTTCAATTCGAATAACTAAAACACTTGCTTGTCTTTTTATAGAATTCAAATATTCAACAATAGGTAATCGCGAAGCATAATAACCTCCAGCACAATTACCTGCATAATTTTTTCTACCTTCAAAATTTTCAAAATCAGTTGAAGCTTTTATTTCAATTCCAGGATTCCAACTACTTCCAGGAAGATATAATTCAAAAAGTTCATAATTAAAAACATTTGGAAATAACATAATTAAATAACAATTTCCCATAAATTCGCCAAAAAAAAGTTCATAATTTTCAATCCAATTATACTTTTTAACATTCTCGAGAATTTGTTTGCAGATTATATCATCTGTTGCAGTAATACTCCAACGAGTTGGAACAAATTTTTTATCTTTTTTTAAACCCAAAACTCCAACACTTAAAATTTTACTTAAAGTATATTCATTAAAATTATTTTTGTAAAGAAATTCAATTCCCTCTTTTGATTTTATTTCATCATTCATAACTTTATCAACTCGCCTATCTACTTTCACATTTTCTGTTATTTTCGCCCCTTTTAGAGACGCATTCATTCCTTGATGCATTAAAATTTTATCTCGCTTTCTATCAAAATTTAATTTATTTTTTAATTCGATTTCAACATCAACAGGTTTTGAAGCAATAGCAATTTCTTGTGCAATACCAATGAATTTTTTTCCAAATCGAGAATTCTGAACTTTTGTTTGAAATCGTGAATTAAGTAAACTATCTCTTAATCGAATAACATCAGAAATTTCAAAATTATTTTCTGCCCAATATTTTGCATCGTCGTAAACCCATGCATTTTCATTTTTTTGCAAAGGACTTAAAATCCCAACATTAACCAAAGGGTACTTCAATTTTGAACCAATAAAAACACTTGGGGGAGAAATACTATCAAATTTTGAAATATTTCGTAAATCATTATATTTAAAATTAGTTTTAACAGCTTTGTTCACAACTTCAAATTTAATATCTTCCATAAAAAAAGAAAAATTATTAAGTTTAAATTAATTTATAGACTAAAATTTGCAAAAAAAAAAGATTATTATAATCTTTCAGATTATTTTCTATTTTTGAATTTTCTATAGAAAAATATTATAAGGCAAGCTAAGAAGTAATGGTAAAGAATTATTATTGGATAAGCTAATAAATTATTTGCAAAAAAATTATGAAAATTTAAAAAGAAATACCATGTAATAAATAAAAAAGGATTTAGTGAATAAGAGATAAAAATAGATATATAAAAAACAATATTGTGTACTCCCCCATAATTAAAAAGTACTGTTAAAATAAAAAATACTCTATACAAAAAAAACAACCCAACTACAATCCAAAACTTTTTCCACGACGGCATAAAAAATTCTTTCCAATCCATAGTTCAATTAATAAAAATTAGTTTAAATAATTTTAGAAACAATCTTGTAAAAAATTTTAAAAGAAAAAACAGTTGTATAATCTCTAACAATCACACAACTGTTTGAAAGGAGTTATTGATTATCTCTTACACAACGAACATAAAATTTATATCCTTCTTCTTTCTTTGTGCAAAAATTAGGATTATAAGTAGATCCAAAACTTAAAATACGGGCTCCAATATAAAAAAACTCAGAACCAGAATAATAACAATTAACATTTGTAGAAGACCAATAAAAATTTTCTATATATGATTTTAATTCGCTTTTTTTATACCAAAGACTGCTAAGCTCATCAAATGTAGGAAGTCTCCAATCTGAATAGCCCGCAAGAACAAGAGCATCGCATCGAAATCCTGCAATAGCACCAATCATTCCCTCTGAATAATTATTGTCTTGCCATGTCAATCCCGTTGAAGGATCAACAAATATCCCATCATCAAGCTTCTCAACAATCGCATCAGTCAACGGAGAATCAACTTCTGAAATATCCCAGTAAAATGCCTTCTCTTCATTCATTGGGTAATTAACATCAAAACTTACCCATTCTTCAGAATCTATCTCTCGATTGCCGTCAGTAAAAGGAGGAAATTTAGCAGAGCCAATAAGCATATCAACAAGCCCTCCACTAAACATCAATGCTTTGAATGCGTCAGCTGAATAGCTATCCAAATTCCCAAGTTGCAAATCAAATAGATCATAAGAATCACCAAGCGAAGAATCATAAATAGAAAGAGGAAGTAACAATTTTGTTGAACTTAAATCATCTCCACATACATCCTCTCCAACACCAAAAATAACATACTCTCCACAAAGCGGATATAATGCATGTGACCCGAGTGCAACAGGTACAACAGGATGATTTTCACTTTTCTTAACTGATTGCCACGGAACATAAACTCTTCCGCCTTTCCAGGTTTCCTCAACATCGCCGTTGTATTTTATTGTTTGATTATCAAGATGTGCACCAAAAACAATTCCTTCTGGATCTCCAAAATTCTCTGCAGAAGAATCATCAACAACATCTTCAAAAACTAGTGTGATACTTTCACGATCAAAAACATGATTTCCTGTCCCAGTATTCTCTTTGGTACCTTTAGGATCATAAGTATACAAAAAGTGATAATTCAAATAATAATTGTTACCTTTTTGTATAAAAGAATAATAAACTGTTTTATGCTCCTCTCCTGAAATATCCTTGAAAAAATTTTTAACTTCAACGCTTGCAGAATGAAAAGCCTCACTATGTCCATTTGTTGCCAAATATTCTGGCAAATTCACAAGAGACACATCATCACCGCCTTTGATGGATGCAAGCTTAAAATACAAATCAGGAGCAATTGAACTTTGAAACATATTTTCCACTGAAAATGATGTCGGAAAATAATCCTCGTCGCCATTCATCGCAAGAATCGGTGCGAATTTTTCCGCCAAGGCAGAGATAACATAATCAGACACATTCCTATTTTCAATAAAAATATCCTGTTTCCAAATTGGCTGACCAGTGCCTCTTTCATAAGCAACCATCTCATAGGTTCCGTTTTCCAAATCAGTAAAAGTTGCAGAATTTGAATAGACCACCATATAATGCATATATCCATCACCATAATCCATTCCATCTAAGATAACATCTTCAACATTCAGCGAAGCATCAAACGTAACCGTAATATCATCACCACTTTTTTGAATTATTGCTCTTTTTGGAACACTGTCTGAAGATGAACTCATGGAAAAGAAATTCTTCGAGGAAGCATTTAAAGATTTGTTTTTCAACGGAAAAAAAGAAATATCCTCACCAGCCTTCATATTAAACTGGCTTGAGCCGTCTTCATTATTCAAAAACGGCTTGTAAGAGATCCATTCAGTAGCATTATCTTTTGCCATGACAGCGTTGGGAGTTTCTTTGAATTTGATTTTAATTGAAACTTCATCTTCAGAATTCACCTCCAAAGAATAATCTGTCACAGCAGAATAATTTTCTTCATTAAAACCAATGGACGAGCTTTTGCTTATTTTTATAGAAATTACTGCATCTTCTCCAATTCCAGTTACAGTAATTTCTTCCCCTGTTGATAAAGTCGCAGAACCTGTTGAGGTTCCGTCAGTGTCAGTCGAAACATCTGTAATCACTATGTCGCCCGTATCAGGTTGCCCTCCAGGATTATCAATCTCTCCTCCTGAATTCCTTCCAGAATCATCGGATTTAGCACATCCCTCAAAAATAAAAATTAATAAAAAAATTAAAATAGAAAAAAACCAAAACAATTTTTGAAGATTTTTCATTTTCCTCCTTAGGAAAAAATTAACGACAATGTCCTGTGAAGATACATGCAAACAAAATCCCTAAAAAACCACTTTGATTTCTAGATTTTCCTGCTTCATCAACTCCTTCTTGCCCTATGCGATTTTGTTCTTCTCGCAATGCAAGTTCTGATTGTTTTTGATCATCTGTCAAACCAGGAAAATCACTTGGACGAAAAATCTGAATGAAAACTTTCCGATTGTTTAACTTCGCATTGTAATCTGTTGTTGCTTGTGCACCGCTTATCCATTTGGCAGTTATTTTCGGAAGTTCAAGATTTCCAGATTTACGATCTTCGAGTTTTACTTGAAAATGAATTTTCAAAGGGGATTTTCCAGCATAAATCATTCCGTGCTCATCGGCATCCCTATCTACAAAAACCTGATTTACATAAACATATTTGCCTTTCAACCAAGAATCATAATAAATAAAAGCACCATTCGGGACAGTTTCAAGATCAACTTCAACCCATCTTTGCACACATCCACTAAACAAAGTTGACAACAATATAATAAAAATGAAACATTTTAATTTCATAATTTTCTCCTATCTTAATTAAGAAAATATTTTTTGAAAAGTAACATATTAAAAAGTTATGATTATCAAAAATCTGTTGGTTCATCACCATAGATAAATTCTTCTTTCTCGAGTTGATTGTTCCTCACAAAATCGTTAACAAAATTCATAAACCAAAGAAATGAAGTTAGAACAATAATTCCAGAAGATATAAGACTGCAAAACCAAATTACCCATTTAAAAAATAATAATGCTTTTTTCATTTTTCATCCTTAGGAAAAATTATTTTTGGAAAAGCGACTTTGACAAACAAGTCGCAAATTAAAGAATCGATCTCTATTTATGCCGGTTGAATCTTTCGACATCGGCATCAGGCAGTTCGGAAATCACATAAGAAACATTCTTTTTTTCGATTTGAATACAATGCACACATTCATGTCCTTCAGCAATTTTTTTTCCACAAAATTGGCAAAGTTCAATTCTAGGAATTTTAATCTCATTTCTTTTTTTCATTTTTCCTCCTTAGGAAAAATTATTTTTTGAAAAAGCGACTTTGACAAACAAGTCGCAGGTTAGAGAATCAACTACTCGACTTTGTCGCCAGTGCTGGAATTTTTTTTGGAATTTTCACGTTTATATGTAAGAAAAAATGCAGCTCCTGCATAAATTATCAAGAAAATAATAATTTCAGAAACATCTGAATTAAAACTTCTTGCAATTTGCATAGTTACAAAACCTGCAAAAAATTCCAAAAATATCAAACCGAAAAACCATTTAAGAAAAGTTTTTTTGTTAAAATTTCTCATTTTTCTCCTTAGGAAAAATTCAATTCTTTCAGAATTAGAATAAATGAATCAAAACAATTTAACGAGGATCTAAAAGAACTTCTAAAAGAAGTTGTTTCGCGAAAAACCCACAAGACATTTTTTCTTCGTTAGTAAAATCATTCCAAAAAAGATTTGATAAATCATAAGGATGAATTCTTTGGAATTTCTCTAACTTATCCACAAGGATATTATGGGCAATAATATAAAAGTTGCAAAACAATTTATGACAATCTAACGAAGCAGAACTATTCGCCAAGTTCCCAAAATCTATTTTGAATTGGGTATCGCTGAATTTACTAAATGAAATAAATTCTTCACCTTTTCTTTCAGCAAGACCTATCTTCTTTCTCCATTCCAAAATAAATCTATGAAAAACAGCGAAATGTTTTTTAGAACTTATATGAATCTCAAATATAATCATTTTATCTCCAAATTAAAATTTAAAAACCAACATATTTCATTTTTGAAGAAGATTTTTTTAATTTTTTACAAATCTTATTTAATCTTCTTAATGAAACCACAGAAGAGGATTTTCGATTATAGCAACACCAAGAACACCATCTCCCTCTTCCACTTAAACAGGCTGTACATTCAGGCAAAAAATTCCACAAGGTGAAACCAACATTTTTTGAAGACAAACTCTTTCTCATAATATCTCCAATTAAAGTTCAGGTTAAATAAAAATAATTTTCGCAAGCAAATTATTCAATTGCAATTATTCAGTTGGAACATCTGGAGTAGTATCTACACTTGAACAAAAATTTAATTCAATATCCGCAAGATATTCTCTTTCATGAATTTTATCAAGACGTGGTGGAGGAAGGTCTTTTCTTTCTTTAAACAGATTCCATGGAAATGTTGCGGCATAAGTATTGTAATTCCAAATACGGAAATTATAAAGACGGATATTTCCAATAAGGATTTTTTTCGAAATTGCATCACAAGTTTCTTCAACAATTTTGGTGAAAACAATAATTTCATTTTTTACCATCATTGTTTTTTTAGCATGTCGAATAAATGCTTGATATTGATTTTCTTCTCCTACAGAAATAGCAGGTTTACTTTCAAGATTATCAATTCTTTCACCAATAACACTAGAATTTTCAGGCGAAGATATTTTCGCAAGCAAAGTATGTGTAAAAAATAGAGTCATAAAAATGACTGCAAATAAGAACAAATTTTTACTTTTCATTTTTCCTCCTCAGAAAAAATTACAAGAAGACATCAATAATCAGACTTTATCATCAGTGCCAGAATCTTTTGGAATTTCTTTAACTTTTTTAAATGAAAGATAAATCAAACAGGGAATAATTATTAATACATCCTCCCAAGATTCTTCATATACTAATCCAAACATAGGCTGAAGTAAATAGGGAAGGAATAACCAAACAAACATTAAACAACAATATCTTATCTCAGAAAGTTCATAATTTAAAATTCTCATAATATCTCCAATTAAAGTTCAGGTTAAATAAACCAACAAACAGCTAATTAAATCAATCTCCATAATAAGCTTGGGGTGGAGGAAGATTGTGTTGTCCGCCAAAAATTGACATATCAAAAGAAACAATTCGCGAATTGTAAAGTTGAATAAGCATAATCAATTCACTTTTGTAACGGGCAAGAGATATTTGTGCAAGTTTGGAATAGTGCACTTGACAACTCATTTCAAATTCATCTATTTCCAAAGAACGAATTTGATATCTCTCAAATGCTATAACAAATTCCATATAATTGTTATATCTCATTTGACTAACAGCAACTCTCTCAGAATATTCATTCACAACTACCAACTCATTTTGGTAATCCATGAGCATAACTGCGAAACTTGATTGCGGAAATACTAAAATAAAAAGTACTGCCACAATCAATGAAATAAATTTTTTCATATTTCCCTCAGAAAAAATTGTTAATTAAAACCTACCAAAAAATTCCTTTGGGACGATAGATTATTCTATCAATTAATATAACTATAGAAATAATTAAAGCACTCCACGCATAACGACATACTTCAAAATCATAAATCCAAATGCCGCCAAAAATAATAATTACAACTGCTGAGAAAAAAATTTCTTTTTTCATATTTTTCCTTTTTGAAATTATTTGTAAATAAGAAAGAAAGCGACTTTTACAAACAAGTCGCAGGAGAGAACCAGTTATGTAGCCAGGTTATAGATACCAGAATGTTTTGGAATTGAAAAATTGGGAACATAAGAAAAAATCAACGGGTCCTTGCAATCTTGCAATCTAGATTGAAAGAAGAGAACTTGTTCACGATACCATTTCTTTTCTTCTAGATTTTGATAGCTCCTAATATCATAAAACAATTTTACAAGTAAACCATACATTAACATCTGGTCTTCCTTAGAAAATTCAGCAGATTCAGAAATTTTCTTCTTCAATTTCAAAAACCTTTCTTTCAATTCAATGAAAGTAGGTTGTGTTTTTTCTTTAACATTCATTTTTCCTCCTCAAAAAAAATCGTTTTGTAAAAAACTTCTCAGACAGTTATAATTTATTTATCAATCAAAAACTCATTAACTTCTTTCAGACCATCATCAGTTTCAGAAAATTTTGAAAATTTATCATCACTCATTTCAATTTTTTCAATTTTCCCGCCGTCTTTCAAAAACTCTTCAACAGCATTTGCAACAAATTCATGATTGGGATTGAAATCAACATTTTTTCTTCTTCTTCCTAGACTTTTCATTTTTCATCCTTAGGAAAAATTATTTTTGGAAAAGCGACTTTGACAAACAAGTCTCTAAAAACAGCCAGTAAACAGTTTCGTCAACCAAAGGTCAATATGTCATCACCGGTTTCTTCAGCGTCGGATTTTTCCTCTGAGTTAATAAAAAGTTTGAATTCATTTGGAGGAAATTCTCCAGAAGAAATATCCAAAAGAATTGCCATTCCTTCGTTATAGGTTGAAGCGATTTTATCATGCTTTGATTTTAAAATTTCTTGAGCAACTCCATCTGACATTTTAATAAGTTGCCTTAATTCAAGCAATGTAGCGGCGGTGCTGGAAAAAAATTGCTTTAAAGTATAACACATTCTTATCAAAGAACCTTCTTCAGATTCGATTGTTCCAACCCATTTGTTTTCGGTTTTGGCTTCGGTGCCGGAATTTTTTTCTGATTCTAAAAATGTTTTTGAAAAAAGCGGAAGCTGATATTTTCCAGGAAACATCTTATGAAAAGAATCTGCCCAGAAATCAAACTTTTTTCTCAAATCATTCAAAGATTTTTCATTCGCTGAATCAAAATGATTGTAAGATAAATTAATCAATCGATTCTGCTGTTTAACAAGCATCGCATAAAACATGCTCTCAAAAGAATCAAAATCTTCAGTTATTTGTGAAATTTTATTTTTCATTTTTTCTCCTTAGGAAAATTTGTTTAAGAAAAGCGACTGCATAACTGTCGCTGATTGAAAACTACCAAGATCGGCCCACACCAATTGTGAAACCAGAATCGCCGAAGTCACAAAAACTTGGGCCAAAAGAAATTCGAGTAATACCTAATTTTAATCGCCCACCTATCTGAAGACAGGTATCATTGAAAACACGATTTTCAAAAAGGTCCAAATCAGGAAAATTGGATTCGGTCGTAGGAGATACAATTGTTGCAACACGACTCACTTGAACAAATAAATCCATTGGATTGGTTGAGTAAACATAATTAACCCCAGCTTTTAATCCGTAAGCAGAAGTATAAATCTTGTCGCCGTCGTTGTCCCGTCCAGATTTATTCGAAAAAATGATTGCTCCTAAAACATATTCAAAACCTTCAATATCTTCAACTTTGAATTTGCTTCCAAAAACCACGCCAGCCCCACAGTCATAAGAATAATCAAACTTTTTTTTGTGGGTACTGTCTCCAAATCCATAACACGACACTACCAATTCCCAATAATTTTTTTCATCAGAAGATTTAGGCGATGTTTTTTTCTCAGATGCTGGCGGAACGATTTCTATAACTGAATGTTTGGGAACACTTGTTTCTTCAACAACAATACTTTTTGACAAAGTATTGCAACCTTCTTTGGAGCATTTCGTGGAAGAAAGCTTATTCTCAATACGAACAGAATTTTGCAAAGCAATTTCATCAGCCCAAACAAATGTTGCAGAAAATACAACGACGATAAAAATTAAAATACCCTTTTTCATAGTTCCTCCTATTAATAAAGGGTTGAAAAATTCAGCTTAACAAACAGCTGAGTTGAAAATTAAATCGGCCACCGATATTTCAATAACATAACAAAAGACTGACAATTCTACCAAACAGGATAGTGCGGCGTAATTTTTTGCAACTCAGAAAGAATCTTAATTTTCATTCTTCCAAGAGCAAACAATTCTTTCAAGGTATTCATATCAAATTCAGAGCCATCTTTAACTGCTTCAGCTGCCCGATATTTTTCTTCTTTCAACTCTCGCAAAGAATCTTCTTTTTCTTCTTCAATTTCAACAAGTTTGAAATTGATTTCTTTTTGAGCAATTTGTTTTCGATTCATTTTATTCTCCAAATTAAAAGTTTCAAATTATCCTAACAAACAGGATTGATTAAAGTATTCTAAGATTTGCCGATTGATTTATCTTCTTCCTGTTTTTTTGCTGGTTGCTCAACTTTCACTTTTTTCATAGAACATTTGAGAACAACCACAATCGCTGTGAAAATCAAAAAAGCTACTGGCCAGTACAGGAAAAACGAAGGATTTTCTACTCTATGAATATGATACATAAGATATGCTGCCATAATTACTGCAACAATGCTGTAAATCCAATGAAAAAAAAGCTGCACATCAAGAACACTACGTTCGTATTTTTCCATTTTTTCCTCCTAGGAAAAAAGTTTAAATCAAAATTGAAAATTGCAATATCACAAACAATTGCACATCAGTTAAGAACTATTTAACCACAATCCATATTGTCAAGAAATTCATTTCAAACTCTGTTGATAATTCAGATGATTCAAAATAAAAATACTCCTTCAAAAGTTTCAAACGAACACCTTCGACAACAATTTCACTAAATACCGATGATGGGGATTCTTTGCCATCTTTAGTTAAATCAACTACAATTTCAACATCACAACCTTTGCTGAATTTAATTTCAATTCCAATTTCCTGCACAAGGTCTGGCCTTTCTTTCCGCCATTGTTCTGGATTTACATAACCAATCAAATTTTCAGGAATAGTTTGAAAACCTGCAAAACAACTTGTGTCATATTCAACACCGACATTCATTAAAACTTCAACTTCTTCGCGTTGTAAATCTTCAACTTCAATCTTTTCACCTGCTGCGAAATTGTCTGCCATCAAAGCTCCAGGAGCCATAGCAATACAAACGAGAATAAAAAAGATAACTAAAACAACTGTGATTAAAAATGAAATAATCTGTTTCATTTCGTTCTCCATAAAAGAGATTAAATATTTCAAAATTCGAGATAAATGATTACATTTTAAAAATCAGATTCATAGTCCCCACCGAGTTCTTTTTTCTCCCAGAGTTTATCTTTAAACATTTGCATCTTTAAACATTGCATTGCAAAAATCATTACAGATGCAAAAAGACAAATACCAAACAGAATCAAAAATTCAGCTGGAACATTTTTGAGAAAATTCAAATTCTCAACAAAATCCGAAAAGCTTTTGGAAAAAGGAGCGTCAACAAATCCGACAAGAATAAAAATTGTTCCCATAACTCCTGTAATCAAAAAACAAACAGATGCCATAAAATAATATAATGCAGGTTTAACTAATTCTATCATCTTATTCTCCAATTAAAAATTATTTACAAAAAACTGCTGACACTTTTCAATAAGAAGTTCCGGATTCTTCTCATTAATAAAATATCAGCATAATTTTAAAGACAAGGATTAACCCCTCAAAAACTCATCCACATCTATTGAATTTCTTGTTTGATTGACGAATTCTTGCAAATTGTCACCATCTGGAATTATCTTTTCAATCTTCCCGCCATTCTTCAAAAACTCTTCAACAGCATTAGCAACGAATTTGTGATTCGGATTAAAACCTTTCTTTGCTTTTTTTCTGATTTTACTTCCAATCACCATTTTTTCCATAGGTTTTACTTTTTTCATTTTTACCTCTTCAATTAAAAGTTAAAATTATCCTAACAAACAAGGATTTTGACTAAATCATTTCTTGCCAAAATATTCCTGGGCGATTTCATCGAAATCAGGATTACCCGCAAATTTTTTTTTCATCTTCAAAACCTTAAGCTGATTTGCAATTTTCAATTCACTATGGAATCCCTCAAGTTTGCAAATAAACCAAAGGATTATAGTAGACAATAAAATTAAACCCAATATAACCATAATTGAAAATAATATATCTATAGTACTCATTATAATTACCTCACAATTAAAAATTAAAAAAATTCCACTTTTGTGAAATGATTAAATTAAATTTATTCTCGCGAATAAATTCTTTTTTCATTAATTAAAATTTAACATTTTCCAGCGTTTTCCACTAAAAATTTACCTATATATTTTTGACATTATCATTTTAAGAAATCTGTTCTCGTGATGAAATATCCTTGTAAAAGGTTATTTTTGGGTATTCCGCTTGTTTTGTTATAAATTAATTAATGAATGTGAAGTGATTCGTTCAGTTTGATAATTTTTTTCCAGCCTTTTTCATTTCTTATTTCTTCAACAGAGATAAGATTTTTTTCCAAAAGCTCGTTCTTAATTTTATTTCCTTTTCGTGAAGAGATTCCTAATCTCTTGTAAATATCAACTGTTCCGTAATCTTTATTGTGATTTTCTCGCAGAAAAGATACAAACATTTCCTGCAAATTATCAGAATTATAATTATTTGGATTATAAATGTTTCGCTCCTTTAAAGGAACAACATTTTCAATATTTAATTGATTCTCTAAAAGATAATTAATTACATTGCCTACATTTTTAGATGAATAATTTTCTGTCTTATTTGAGTCCAATAAATTTTCAATCTCAACTAAACTATTGCCTTCTTCTAATTTCTTCTTAGCAAACTCACACAAAACTTTTTCAATATTATCAAGGTTATTTTCAGACTCACTAACTTTTACAGGACAAAATTTTTCCACAGCAACATCTTCTTTTACATGAACACAATCATATTCTACATCGATTTTAACAGGCTTTGGATTAATTAATTTCTTATTAAAATCATCGTCAACATTTTTATCAAAACCAATTCCATCTATCATTGCCTTAGCCCTGCTTTTTATTTTCTCATCAGTTACAGAATACTCTCTTAATTCTGCTCGAGGAACTTCAATCAAAAATGGTAGTGGATGTCTTTCAGATAATTTTACAATCGCAGAACCTACAGGCAACATTGAGAAAAATTGCTTTTGTTCTTTCAACTGCATCAAACCACTAATATCATAAATATCTTGGGGTAATTGCTGTTGAAATGCAATATGACAAGCACTATTTCCTTTTACAGTATCACTAAGTTTTGAGATATGCTGGTCAAGACAAATCAAACTAGTTCCATATTCTCTCATCTCTCGATAAATCATATCAGTTACAGATTCTTTAACAAAATTAGTATCACTTTTCAAAAATATATTATGAGCTTCGTCTACAATAATTGCATGTTCAAAATTATTATTAATTTTATTTTGTTGAACTTTCTTAAACTTGTAAATATATGTTAAAATAAATTCACAAAAGAATTTCTTCTCAATATTACTAAGAACATTTAATTCAAGTATAACTTTTTTATTAAGAATATCTTCGATTTTTATGCTTCCTTCATTTTTAGAATTACATACATTACCAAAATTTCCAAAAGTCAAAATACTCGCAATTCTCAATGCACTTTCAAGCCAACCTGCTTCTCGTCCTTTTGTCTTTTCTAATTTATCTTCTAAATACCATTTAATATTTTCCCATGTCGGATAATTTTCAGTTCCTTCATAAATTCCCCATTGCTTAAATGCTTCGTCAAGAGTTTCTAAAAGAACTTTATGCACACCAAATGATGCTGAAAAAGTTTCAACTAACAAATCACACAAAACATTAATCCATTCTTTTGGATTAATCCCTTTTGGAGGTTCATTAATATTAATTCTGAATAAATTACTAACTTCATCATTACCGACTGTAAAACACACAACTTCTGAATTAGCAAGTAATAAAGGTCTAAAACTTTTTTTCCAATCAAAAATTAAAAAAGGTTTATCTTGTGCAATAAAATTTTCAACTAAATTAATTGCTAAAGTTGTCTTACCACTTCCACTCATTCCGCTAATACAAACATGTCGTGGCCAATCTTGCTCTCGCAAATTAAAATCTGAAATTTTTTCTCCAGCATAACTAATTTTTCCAAGAGGATATTTACCTTTTAATTTAATTCTTGGAGGTTCTAACAAAACTTTATTATCCAATAATTCACCAAGATTTTTATGATAAAGAGCATTCAAAATATGTCCAATCTCTTCTCTTTCTTCATTTGATTCAGCCATTACATATTTCAAATAAATATCATCAATTCTTTTCCCAAATATAGGTTTCAATTGCCTACATAATTGCTCGATTGTTATTTTTTGTTGCATCATTTTAATAACCTCTCCAAATCTCATTGAATCTATTTTCAACAGATTTTTTCTTATTTAATTTATATTTTTGAACAATTTCTCTTGCTTCTATTTGATATTCATTAAAATAATTTGCATCTCCAACTCTTGCTGAAGATTTAGCTAATGAATATAAATTTTCTAAAGTATTTTTAGCAGCAGTTCTTTGAATAATTTTTTTTATATTAGACAATCCAAATTCATCTAACCAATCGCATTCAGTTTCAAAACCTAATAAAGCAGAGGAACTAACAAAACCTTGTTCAGCAGAAGAACATACATCATCTAAAATTATGTCTCCTCGTTTTTCTAATTTTTTATTCATTTAATTATCCTCCAAAATTTTTCCAAACATAGTCAATCGTTCTTCCTTCTCACTAAGTTCTTTCTTGCATTCTCTAAGTTCTTTCTTAAGTAACGCAATGTCTTTCCAACAAGTGACTCTTTCATTTAATTGTAATTCAGAAATTTCAATTTGTTTTTGTCTTAATCCACTTCTTTCTTTAAAGTCTTCAGAATCAACTGCAATATTTTTCAATAAAAAATTTTCAATACTAGTTCTAATTTTCTCAACTTCATCAGACAAATTTTGACTTAAAGATTCTCTTTGTTCAATAAGAAATTCAATTTCATTTACAGAATTCTTAAGTGAATTTATCTTTTCCTTCCCGATATTTGAGAAAGATTCATCTAAAGGTTTTTCAGAGTTTCCCAACTTATAACAGGGTTTTTCAGGTGAAATATCTTTTAATTCCATGATATTCCACAGAAAAAGAGGTATTTAAATGTTTCTATTTGTTATCACTTTATAATGGGAACTAAATCCATCCTTTGCGAAATATACCTTCATTTTTAATTTCAAAAGACAATTCACTAGTGGGCAAACTTCGATGTTCCGAATAAATTCCTTGAATTTATTCACTACTAAAAATAAAAAAATAAATTTTGCAAAAATTTAGTCAATAAATATTTAACATGGGAGTTTAAAATAATCCCTTTTTGAAAACACCTTCATTTTTAATTTCAAAAGACAATTCACTAGTGGGCAAACTTCGATGTTCCGAATAAATTCCTTGAATTTATTCACTACTAAAAATAAAAAAATAAATTTTGCAAAAATTTAGTCAATAAATATTGAACATGGGAGTTTAAAATAATCCCTTTTTGAAAACACCTTCATTCTTAATTTCAAAAGCTAATTCACTATTCGGCAAACTCCGATGTTTCAATAAAATTGCTTTCCGGTGGTTTCCTTCTTGTTTCAATTCAATGATGCATTTGCTCCAATATTTAAACAAATCTCCACCAACAATATTTGTCTCACCTTTCACACCTTTTTTCCAATCATCTTCACAAACAAAACCTGAATAAACTTGATTAGTAATAAAAATAGGAATTTTCTGTTTTCTAGAAATCTCTGCCAAAATTCTCATTTGTTTTGCAACATTTCGATTAATCAATTGTATTTTTCCATCATCTTTAGATTCAACAGCATCACCTAATTCAAGACGATAAAGCATTGCCATCCCATCGATAACAATCAAACTAATATGTCCTGATTTAACTTGCTCCAATAATTTTTCAAAAGCTTTTTTCTGTTCTTCAAAATTCGCAGGTTCAAGCAAAAGAATATTTTCCAAAATCTTCTCATAATTTTCTCCAACAATTTGTTTAACTCTTTCTACAGAAAAACCTCCTTCAGTATCAATAAAAATAACTTTGTTTCCTTTCTTCGCCTGACTACACGCCACCAAAATACTAAAATTTGTTTTCCCACATCCAGGAGGCCCAGCAACCATACTAATCACATCTTTTTCATAACCTCCATACAACCATTTATTCAAATCAAAACTGCCTGTAGAAATTTTATTGTCAACCATAACAAAAAGAAAAAACTCAAATTAATAAGGATTATTATAATTTCTTAACTTCACTAGCAAACTTATCTAATTCCTTTTCAATTTCTTTAACAGCATCATTCAAAGCTTTCTTCGCTGTCTTACCACTTGTTTTAACTAAAAGAATAGGTTTTTTTGTTGGATGTTCTCTTTTCCAAGCAGCAAAAGTTACTGCAGAATCTTTATTCAAATAAACTCTCAAAAGTTCAGGAATAGTCAAACTATCAAACTCAACTTCAATCTCATCTTTTGATTCATTTAAAATATTTAAATCCATATAAAGAAATCAATAATTTTATTTAAAAACTCTTCGGTTATTAAATTAAAGTACTATTCAGAATTGCAAAATATTTATTATATGCCTCTTTATCTTTTTTAAGAGCTTCTTCATCAGTTTCATTCATCTCAGTTGTTTCTCTTATTTTTCTAAGACATCCTTTATCAAATAAATATGTAACTTTTGCATCTGCAATTCCATCTTCATTATAATCTTCCCAAGCTCTAAAAATTCCTTGGCCCAATATTTGTTGTCCAACAATACTTCCTGTAGCAGTACATTCATATCCAAGATTTTTAGCAAAAGAATTATTACAGAATAATGAAACACTAAAAAGAGCAATCAATAAACTTTTTTTCATCAATAAAATTAATTTTAACAAGTTTATAATATTAATTATAATTTATTATTCACATTATCTTTCTTTAATCCTTGTTCCCGTTTTTTCTTCATCTCAACTAAATCATCTATAGTTAAAATTTGTGTGGATACAGAATCAAATCCAATTCTCTTTCCTAACAAAGAATTTAATTTTTTTCTTCCTTCTGCAGCCAAGATTTGAATATCTAGATAAACCTCTAATTTTTTAATAACTTCCAAACTTCTTTCAGAAATAGTTCCAGATTCAATTAATTTTAGAACTTCTTCAGGCTCAGAAATTTTTCTTGAAATTTCAGACAAAGTTAATTTTTTCAATCTCCTAGCCCTCATAATATACCAGTGAAAATTTTTTACTAAATAATTATTAGAATTCAAATTTATCGGACTTTCTAAAACATTTTTTTTAACAATTTCCATCAGTTCTTTATCTTGTTCATTTATTTTCTCTTCTTTTCTTTTTTCAAAAGGTTTATGTTCATTAAGATTAATTCCTGCAAAAGAACCTAATCTTTCATAAACACTTTTTTTCTTATTAGGTTCTTGGAAAATAGATTCAGAAGGTTTCTCGACTAAAGGAGTTTCATAATTGTCTAAACAATTAGAACAAACACTAATAATTCCTTCTTCAGCAATAACATTAAATAATTTAGAACTCTCAGCCCCACATCTAAAACAAGTATTCATCTTTTATTGAATAAAAAACGATTTTTTAATATATGTATAATCTAATCAACTATGATTTTAGATCTTCTTCTAATTTCTCAACAGAAGTTAATTCAGTAAGAATCTTATCATTATTAATAATTACAACAGGTAATTTATCAACACCAAATCTTTTTTTCATCAAATTTACTGATTCTAAAGAACCATCAACTCCAATTGGAATCAAAACAAATTCATTTTGTTTTAAATCTTTTAAATCTCTTAAAATTTTAGACCAAACACCTTGTGTTGCTTTTAATTCTAAATTTTCAGGATTGGCATCGTAAAGATAAACTACACTTGAAAAACTATTGCCACATTTTTCCAAAGTTTTAATGCTATCTACCCATAAAAAAACTCTTAATAAATCATATTTTTTATGTGCTAATTCAATACTATTTGTAATTTTTTTTGAATTCTCATAATCTTCAAGAACAAGTGCCTCTTCGTAAATTTTATCTGCAAAATTTAAATTTGCTTCAATTAAATATTCACAATCAATATCTCTAACATCAGATATACTATTCATAGCTAAAATATCTACCAAAGAAATTTCTGATTTAGCATAATAATCATTTATTTTTTGTAGTTGATTATTTTCATAAGCTACACCAATTAAAATACCAAAAAAGAAAACTAAAACAGTCAAAAACAAAGCTTCCCAAAAAACATGTTTATTGCTTTTCAACATTTTTCTTCTCCTGAAAATGTTGGACTGGAAAAATTCTTGTTTTCACTATTTAAAATATTTACCATTTATTATAACCTCTTAAATATTTACAAAAAGATGTTATTAAAATTATCGGATAAACAAGCAAATAAAAAAACATATAAGAAAAAAGGATAAACAAACTCTCTCGTTTAAAATCTTTTTCTCTTAAATGAATTAAAGCTATTGAAGTAAAAAAAAGACTTAGAAATAATGTAAAGATTCCAAAGAAAACTAAAATATTTGGAGTTAAACTTATATCTCTAAAACTAATTATAGCTACTTGTGCTTGAACAGAATAAGTTGTTGAAAAATATTGATAAATAAATCTAGTAATAAGTCTGTAAGATAAAACAATTAATCCAAGTACTCCCAAAAGCCATCCAAAAATAAAAAATGGGAGAATAAATTTTCCAAGCATTCCTTTTCTCAAAAAAGTTGTTTTATATTTCATAATAGTTTGCACACCTCCAACATTCCATCTAACTCTTTGCCTAAACCAAGTTTTCAAATTATCTGGAACAATTGTATAAACTTCTGAAGAAAGCCCCATGCAAACTTTATAGCCTTCTGCAACAAAATGCCAAGTAATCTCAATATCTTCTGTCAAATTTTTAACATCAAAGCCATGAATTTTATCAAACATATTTTTACGATAAATACTAAGAGGACCATTTGTAACATAAATTCCGTCGACAAAATTAAGAAGTTTTCGAGTAAATGCAATAATTTTATATTCAATAGATTGTAATTTTTCAATTAATTTTTCTCTTCTCTTAACTAAAACTTTTGAAGTAACCGCAGCAACATTCTCATCATTAAAAAACCCAATCATATTTGAGATTGCATTTTCTTTAGGAGAAGAATCAGCATCACTAAACCCAATTAATTCTGTATCTACAAATTTAGCCCCATAATTTTTTGCTCCTGCAGCATTTCCAGTATTTTTTGGAGTTTGCACAGCAAGAACATTATGATATTTGCCAGCACATTTTTTAATAACTTCATAAGAATTATCTGTCGAACAATCATCAACCACAACAACTTTTTTTAAGCCATTATAATCAGATTCCAAAATTGTTTTTATTGTATCTTCAATAGTTTCTTCCTCATTAAAACACGGAACAACAATACTCAAAGAAAATTCTTTTTCAATTTCAGGAACTTCATATAAATGTCTTCTATTCTGAATATAAATTAAAATTAATAAAAATAAAAGATAAAATGTAATAAAAGAATAACTCAAATAAATTCCAGTCAAAAATTCCATTTAATCCTCCGAAAACTCTTCAATTTTTTTCAATGAATCTTTTTCATCAACACCAAAATAATCATAAAATTCATCGCTTAAGTTAAGAATATTTGTATGTCCTTCTTTTTTTCTTTTAATCAATCCCAAATCAGAAAATTTCTTTACATGTTCATAAGCTTTGTTTCCACGAATTTTAATAATTACAGATTGTTTAATCGGTTGCTTAAATGCGATAATCGCTAAAGTTTCTTGCTCAGCCTTGGTAAATTCACTCGAACCTGTTGCCAATTTATTTATCATATAAGCATACTCTTGTCGCACATCCATTTTCCACATTACATTTTTGCCCCTTGTAGACATTTCTTCAGAAATATCTCGGGGTACACCCTTGGGTGTCTCAACAATTTCAATTGCAAAATCTCCTTTTTCATATTTTTCTTTTAACATCAAAATTAATTCTTTAATCAAAAGAGGATTTAAATCTGTTAAAGAAATCAAATCTTGCATTGACAAAAATCTTCCAGAAACAAAAAAAACTGCTTCAAGAATTTTCAAATTTTCTTTTTGATTTGACTCCTCTATTTCATCCAAAGTTTTGCTACTCACCATATAAAATTAAGAGAAATAATCTTTAAAAGAGTTATCAAATTTTAAATCTCAGCAAAGCACCAATTCCACCTAGATTTTTGAATTGCTCTTGTTCGACCACGCTTTCGTTCAAAACTGAAATTTTGGATGAATGGAAAATTTATAATTTTAACTTAGGTGAACGAATGAAATTTTCTAATCTTAAATTTTAAAACGTAAAAGAGCACCAATCCCTGAGAGATTAGAAAATTGTTCACCTTCAGTTGTTTCTGTAGAAACTATTTCAATTTTAGAACCAATATTTTCTGCCAAGGCTTTCAACTCTTTTGCTTTTTCTTTATCATAATCTTTTGTCACCAACAAAATATCAACAGCCCCATATTGCAAAGCTTTTCTAATTGCATCTTCTTTATACTCAACAAAATCTCTTCGTTCTCCAAGTGTTTCGAAAAACTTTTCCAATAATTGTTTCTCATGAATAATTTCTTGTTTAGCTAAAAGTTCCTGAGATTTTTCAACAAGCTCATGAAGTCCTGATTCATCAGTATCACCTAAATCAACTCTGCCAATAATTTTATCTTGCAACTGAGTTGTCAAATATTCTCCATCAATAAATTCATCTTTTGTAGGAATAGGCCCGCCAATTAAAATACCTTTAAGTTTTGGATTTTCAAAAAATGATTCTTTAATATTTTCTGCAATTCTTTTGTAAAAATCTTTTGTCAAACCTTCTGTAATTCTATGAAATCTCTGAGAAGAATTATGAACCACTAAACCATTTGCAAGAAAATTATGATTTTTTGTTTCAATATCCACAGTTTTAAAATTTCCAATAGGTTCTATTTTTGATATTTTAACTGCAATTAAATTTGAATTATAAAATAAATCCAATCTTTTCCTTAAATCAAAATCTTTTATTTTATCTAAAATTTTTTTCTTAAAAACTTCTTTACTCATTTGTCTTTTATTGCAGAAAAAATAACCACAATTAAAATCTCTTGTATTTAATCCTGAATTTCTAATTATTCTTGCAACTTCAGAACCATTTACTACTAATTGCCGAACTTTATTTCGATTACTTCTTTCACTAATTAATTCTTTGATTTTCTTCTGTTTTTCTTTAGATGAAAATCCTATTAAATCATAAAAATTTTTCAGGGATTCCAAATCATCAATTGCAAGAGTGTATCGTGTTTTATCTGAATAAGGATTTTGTTTATTATCATACTCATTTATAGATGATATAATTCCAAGTCTTAATAATGCAAATTGAAATTGTTGTGATAAAATTTTATTGTTAATACCAAATGCAACTCTTGATTTTGACACATATCCTTCTGCATCAAAAAACCCTGAGATAAAACCTGCAAGAGAGTCGTCAGATGATTTTAAAATAATTTGGGGTATTTTTTCTTCTAAGGTTTTATTTTTAGTTGGTAAAATATTTCTAAATAACTGGGAAATTATTCTGCTATAAATTCTTAGTTGCCAATAATTTTTAGTTTCTCTAAATCTTAAATCAGAATCAATTCCAAATATTTTTTCTACTAAATTTTTATAATAATTTGCAACTTCTTCTCTTTGTTCAAAAAAAGTAATCCTATCAATTTCATAACTTCCATCTCCTAAATAATATCCAAATAATTTTGCTAAATTAAAATTTATCTTTAAAGGAATATTTATTTTTTTCATATTAAAAGTTTGTTTAATTTCTGGCAAAAATTCAATTTTCTGATCCTCTAAATTCAAATTTATTTTTTCAGGCATTAGTAAGTAATCTCCTTTATTAATATCTGCAAGAGTTTTCTCTTCAATCCCTTTATCAGTTCTGACAAAAAAAGTATGTTCTTTAGAAGATTTAATTTCAAATTTTGGATAACAAGTAATAATTTTAAATAACTCTTTATCATTTTCCCATTTAGCAATTATAGGTGTCTCTTCAATATTTTCTTGATTAAAATTTTCTGAAACAATAATCAAAGGATTATGAGAATCTTTAATTTCAATTATTTCCCCATTATTTTTCATAATTAAAGTATCAGGAGAAAGACATTGCCCACCAGCTCTAACTTTTGAAGGAATTCCCGAAGTCATTTTTTGAATCAATGAAATTCTTTTCCCTTCCAAAACTCCAATTGTAGCTTCTTTTCTATCCATAACAACAAGTCCAAAAATTTCTGAAACAGATAATTGTTCTTTCAAAGTTTCTAAAACAAATTCTTTATCACAACGATATAATCTAATTTTCAAAGGTAATGGAGGTTCAATTGCCCAAAGTCGCAAATCATCTTGTCCTTCAATTTGAGAAATATTTCCACAAAAAACAGCAAGACCATTTTCAGGAGTTCGTTTCAAAGCTTTCAATTCACGAACAATTTTATCTAAAGCTTCTCCAACATTTTTTCTAGTAGAAGTAGATTTAATATTTTTAGCAGTAGACTTTTCAGCTTCTAATTGTTTTTGAACAGAATTCACATCATAACCTGCTGAAACATAAACACTAATTAACTCAGTCGCTCGTCCTTTATATCCTTCTAATTCTTTCAAAACTTCTTCCATTTCTTCATTTGTCATTACCATAATAAACTAAGAAAAATACGATTTATAAGATTAGTGTAATTTATGACAAGCAATTAAATCTTTTTCAAAATTCTTCAAATCTTTTGGAATTTTAATTTCACTAATTTCATTTCTTAAAGCAATTCCTTTTTCTTTTTTCTTTTTCCAAACTTCAGAATTAAATTCCATAATTTTTTCAATCAATTTCAAATTGCTTTTGCCAAGTTTAATTTTAGGAAAATCTATTTTTAATAAATCTAATTTTAATTCATTTCCAATAGTCATTGTAATCTGAGGAATTATTGGATAAAGTAAAATTAACATTCTTTCAAGCAAATAATAAAGAGTATATTT